>QGNH01001238.1_pt1 | contig 35533 bp, 49 predicted proteins | sample 1735481 | NCBI WGS metagenome assembly QGNH01 (sample SAMN09239004, study PRJNA386568) | Viral metagenome, whole genome shotgun sequencing project. | reverse complement strand
TGCTATGCTTAATGAAACGGTTACATTGACGTTGGGATTGCCATCATTCACAGTTGCAAACGGAACGATTTACAATGTATCGGATGCGGTTATTGGCAATGGCATACCGCAAAATTCTAATATTATTAGCATAGCAGGTAATGTAATTACACTTGATGCGAATGCGACAATTAGCGGTTCATCTGCTTTAACATTTATACCGTCAAGTGGTGGCGATATAGGTAATGGGATTTTGTTGTATGACACGACAAATAAAGTATATGTAGGGATGCAAAACGGGGCGTTAGTTAAATTCACGACGACGGCCTATCCATAAGGAGATGCAAGATGAGCTGGTTATCGAGTTTTTTACACTCAGGAAAAGGCTATAAAAAAGGACAAGAGCAGCTTGATAAATATTATCAGCAATCACAATCCAATTTGCAGCCTTACAATCAGAATGGCCAGCAACAATATGGTAATTTAACGGATTACATTAAAAACTTAATGAACCCAGAGGAATTACAAAACAGGTGGGCTTCTGGTTACAATGAAAGCCCTTCTGCTCTACAAGCGGAAAAAATGGCTCAAGAACACGGGGTAAACGCTGCCAACTCATTAGGTCTCGGCGGTTCAAATACGGCAATAAACGCCATTCAAAGCGGCACCTCACAAATCGGACTTGATGATCGTCAAAACTATCTAGATAACTTGATGCAAAAATATTTAGCGGGAGCTGGATTGTCTCAAGGAATATACGGTCAAGGTGCAAATTCTGCTGGTCAACAATCTCAAAACGCCATGAATATGGGTCAAAACTCAGCTCAAATGGCGTATAACCAACAAAATGCTGGCGGCAATATGTTAAGTGGATTGATTGGATTGGGAGGTAGTATTGCGGGCAGTGCATTGGGAGGCCCAATTGGATCTAGTTTGGCTAAACGATGGAATCTATCAGGGGGTGCATAATGTCCGTTAACATACCAAATATTGGAAATAATTTAGATGCATTGATGAACGGCATTAGAACTGGAAGTAATTTCTATACCAATCTTATGAATCCTATTTTGCAACGAGAACATCTTAAGCAAGCCGCCGATTTGGACAGAGAACATCAAAAACAACTTGAAAACCATTTTCAAATGAACTTTGGACTGAGCAAACAAGCTGCTGCTCGCGCTGCTCAGGCTGCTGCCGACGCTCATAAGAAAATGGATCCGATGTATGAGATTAACCAATATAAGGCTCTTGAAGATTGGGTTAAGGGTCAAGGAGCTGCTCAACAAGAAGGTTCTCAACAAATGAACGGCGCTGAACAGCCTACGATGCCTAACCAAGAGATGGGTGAAGGTAAAGGTATGTTTACACCCCAAGGAATGCAAGAAGGCCAGCAATCGCCTCAAATGGGCGCTAATACACAACAGCCTAATGGTATGAGTGGACAAGATATAGAATTATTAAAGGCTCATCCGATGTTACGAGGCTTTGCTAAAAAGCATCTGGGGTTCGATCCGATGGCTCAAGCACCACAAACTCCTGCTGAGAAGCAAGCGGCTGCACTTGACTTATTTAAACAAAAGCAAGCGATTAAAAATGGAAATATTGGTGACAATGTTCCTATAACAACGGCCATGAAAACTAAGTTACAGGGAGTTGTCACCGGGGTAGATAATTCATTGCCAGTTATCAAAGAGTTAATTGATAATTTCAAAAATTTACCTACTGGCGCAGAAACGTGGAATCCATCGGCTTACGCGTCTTATAATGCTAAAGCAAATTCAATCATTGAGCCGTTGATTAATGCATTTGGATTGAATGTTACCGATGCTACTAAAGACATGATGCATGAGCAGGTATTTAGAAAAACTAATGAACCGTTGGCCAAGTATCGAGATCGTCTTGTTGATTTAGCCAAAGAAATTATAAGACGAAGAGATGATTCTTTTAAAAGTATAAAATCTGGATCTATTAATCCAAAGTCTGAATTTACCAATGAATTTTTTGAAAATTTAGCAGCCCCAACCGTCCATTTAATAGGCCCAAATGGTGAAGATTACGATGTGCCAGAATCTGAGGTAAACACTATTCTTCAGAAAAATCCGGGGGTGCGCCGTGGCTAATTTAGATCAATATCGAAGGAAGCCTAAAACAAATTTAGACCAATACCGGCGTGATAATACAGAGGCCGCACCCGAAGACAACGAGAATTTATTACAAAAAGTATTTCGCTACGGAATTAAAGACCCGGCAATTGGCGTTTTGAATATGGGCCGTGAGTTTGCCAATTTACCTCATAAGCTATCTGGCGGTCATATACCTGAGTTTTCACCGTCTGATTATGATTTTAGTGGAGCGCTAGGTGTTGAAAAACCCGGGACTGCTGATAACTTAATTCAAGGATTAACCCAGATAGCGCCAGCATTTGCTTTGCCAGGTGCAAATATAGGCCGTGCTGGTAAGGCTTTAGAATCTATCCCGAAGGTTGGGAAATATTTATCCCGAGCACTTTCAGAGGCAATACCTCAAGCATTGTTTGGGGCTGCGCAAGCGCCGCATGATTCCGTTAAGGCTGGCGCAGAGGCTGGTGCTACTATGGCACCCTTTAGTGTTTTAGCCCAAATGATGCAAGGAACAAGCCCCACAATGCGAGCTTTAGCCAAAACCGGTATGGGAATTGGGGGTGCTTATTTAGGTCATCAAGGAGCAAAAGCCGTTGGATTTGGCGATACGGGCGCAGATATTGCTGCAGTCCTTGGTGGTGCTTTGGGTGGTCGTGGATTTGGCACCAAAAAGGAGATGATGGAAAAGTTAACCCAAGGTGTCCACCCTGAAATAGCGAACGAACGAATTAAACTTGCAAATAAACTTGGTTTGGATTATTTAACGCCCGCTGAGGCAGGAGTTAGCCCGTGGGCCGCTAAACAACAAGGAAAGCTGGGTCGCACTGAAGAGGGCGGCAAAATGCTTTATGAGCGTGGAATGCAGCGCCAAAAGAGCGAGAAAGCCGCTATTGAAAAGACCTTGGAGCAAATTTACTCTCCATCTCGTATGGATAGCAAGGTGGATGAAGCCTATAAAGCAATTAATGAGGTGAATTTGCCGCAAGAATTCCCGCTCCAATATAAAGATAATGAAATTATAAAAGAGGCTAAAAAGCTCGTTGAAAGCACCCCCGCTTACAAGGAAAGCTTAAAATCCTTGATGCCTAAAAATGTGAAACTTGAGCCGGGGCAAACCGATCCCCAAGCGACTAGTCTCGTATATTGGGATCACGTCAAACGCGCTATGGATGATATGGTAGCCAAAGCCGAACGCGCCGGAAACAATAACGAAGCCCGTATTATATCAAATACGCGCCGGGATATGCGTAATCAAATGGATGAGGCGTTTCCTGAGTATAAAGAAGCCCGATCCCTTTATGAACGCAAAATGGTTCGTGAAACACTTGAAAAAGCATTTGACCGTAAAGCCATGAACGGCACAAACTTTTACAGGGCGCTTGAATCCGATAAAAAGTTTGAAGAAATATCAAGACACTTGAAAAATGCGCCTGAAGCCTTGGACAACCTAAAGGCTATGCGTGAAGTATTTAAGGACTTGATGGGGCCGCCAACAATTAAAACCGCAAAAGGCACTGAAGAACGCGGCATGAATCAGGCTAGAAACCCCGGTAACTATATGGAACACTTAATGGAGCACGTCTTTACAAAAGGCGTTAAAGATGAGGATGCCATTAAATTCATTACAAGCAAAGATTGGGGCAAACAGCTTGAGGAAATAAACAAGATTTCAGACAAGCATTTGAAATCGGTGGCCTTTGGTTTACTGTTATCTAAAGGATTATCACAAGCGGCAGGGCAGCAAGAACGCAAACCGATGGAATTAGAATTGATTGGTGGTCATCGATAATTGGTGCCATTCCAATCATTCACGAACTTGCGATAATCCCTGTATTTTTGTTCGGGGGATTTCTTGGAATAGCGATAAGCTTTAATTTGTGGCTGAAAAACCACATAAAAAATAGCAATAATAGTTAAAGCCGTAAGCATAATAACCCCCTAAACAGGGAAGTATAACAGGTGTAGTGGACAAAATGCAAGCATTATTTATTCGTTAGTAGAATCAAATAGATTGGGTATAATGGAAAAACAAAGCCGAACATATGGGCGACAACCCGTTCGGCTTATACAACAAATTACAGGAGTTATTTTACATCATGTCTTATGAGCTTTCAATTCTTTCTTATTCTCAAACTGGTCTATCCTCAAGTGAAAAATCAATTTTAAATGTTTTGGCATTCAGAGCTAATGATAAAGCTGAGTGTTGGCCATCAATAAAATCTATAGCATCGGATACATCTCTAGATAAAAAGACTGTTCAATCAAGTTTAATTTCATTAATTAATAAAAATAAAATTATTAAGACGGGTCGAATGGAAGGAAAAACTAAGCAAGTTCCTGTATTAAAACTGAACTTATCAAACGATCCCAAAAACGGGTATGGTAAAAAATCAAACGATCCCGTTTTTTCCGGAAACGATCCCAAAAATGGGATCGCTAAACGATCCCAAAAACGGGATACGGAACATAAAGGTTTGAATGATCATATGAATGTCTTGGCTAACGCTATCAAAAATAAAAACCACAAAACAAAAAAACATCCACCGCTAACCGAAGAACAAAAAGATTTAGTTGGCAGATATCATCATGGTTTGAAATATCCATCCATGCAATTAAAAGGGATAGAACTTGCTAAGGCACAAGTTCTGGATAAACGTGAGAAATAAAAATGATAAAAATTAAAAACACAAATTCAATAATATTGTTTTGAGAACAGAACTTATCCAAAACTTATGTTCAATTGTGGATCTGTTAGAAAATATAAGAAAAAACTTAATTTCTCTTGAAACAAATCATGATAAGATAATTTCATAAATTACACGGAGTATATTTTATGTCTCTCGGCATTAGAGGAAGTAATCCGATATGGGTACTGGTTAATCTTGCAGGAAAACTGTTTGATGATACTTATTACATGTGGGTTCTTGATAATCAAATTCCTTATATTCCAGCCACTGTTTATCAAGATCCAGATTTAAATACGCCGTGGTCTGATCCGATTCAATTTCTGGGAAACGGCACTCTTCCAGATAATGTATATTTTCAATCTGGTGTGGTTTATCGGTTAGAGTTTCGTCAACATATTGGGTTAGGACCACCGACTCAACAAGATCCCTTAATTGACTTAGTTGAGAACTATATAGCCGGAGCTGGTGGTTCAACCCCAATCGATACAGTGGCCTTCGCATCAAGTAATCAAATAACAAACCCTCAATTTGCATTAATTGATTTTACAACTCCTTTCACTTATACAGGAGCAGCAACTTCGCTTCCAATTTCAGGATTAATTCAAATAGGACCAGGATGGTTCCTAGAATTAGCAGGTAGTGGTACAGTGACACTTACGCAAGTACCGCTAACAAGCGCTAACCCTAACCCATCAAACGCGCCGTATGCCCTTGAAATCACGCTCAGCGGGTGGAGTGATAATTCAGTTTTCTTAAGACAGCGTTTTTATCAAAATGGTTTGTTATGGGCGAATCAAATTGTATCAACAACCATTACCGCGGCAGTTAACGGTTCAAATGAGGTTATAAGCGCCAATTTAGTGGATTCACTAGGATCGACCCTTGGTCAAGTATTGCCACTAACCACGGTGGATGAGGGATTTAATGAATTTACTGGATATGCACAGCTAGGACCATCAACAGATACAGATACACCGCCCGCAGCATATATTGATTATAAGCTAGCTTTGCCAAGTGATATTGATATTTATGTCACAAGCATTCAGTTAGTAGTTCAAGATTTACCCTTAGAACCTAACTTTGAACAAGACTCTATTAACCGTCAGATTGATCATACCTACCATGATGCATATCCCATTATCCCCGTAGGAGCGGTAATAGATTACGCAGGCGCAACGCTGCCAAAACATTATTTGTTATGTGACGGTTCGTCGGTTTTAAGAGCACAATATCCCCAATTATTTACGGCCATCGGCACTATATGGGGATCGGTGGACAGCACCCATTTCTCACTTCCAAATTTAACCGATCTCGTTACCGCAGGTGCGGGTGGTTCTTTGTTTGGTGGCGCATTAGGGGCATCCGGTGGTTCTGCAACACATACATTGTCTATTGGAGAAATGCCATCGCATAATCACCCTGGGAGCACAGAGCCAAGTTTTACCGCAGACGGATCATCTAGGACAGCAAGAACCAGTGATTCAACAACTAGTGGTGGTACAAATGCCTTGACTATAGCACCCCAAGGCGGTGGAATGGCGTTCACTATTGTCCAACAAACCGCCCTAATGAAAAAATGTATCAGATTTGAATAACTACAAAGGATAATAAATGACTATTGCATATAATGAAAATTACGATGGAACGATGCCGTTCAGTGATACAGCAACGCAAGTAGCATGTACCGTAAACGCAGAACAAACATGGACTGTACCCGGAACCGATACTCAGCAATTTCAAGCTTTATTCGAATATGCGTCTAACTCCAATGTTTTTGTTTGTAAAAATTCGACTCCGGTAATTCCTGCAGGTGGCAGCGTTGGCACTCAACCATATAATGAGTTCAAGCCCTGTAAGCGATATGTTCGGGGCGGAGATGTGTTACACTTTATTACACCCGACGCTATCGCTTATATCGGAGTTTCATTAAGGCAATTACAAGGCTAGTATATTAACTAATCACAAGGATTCGTGATGGTAGACACTATTAAGTTCAGTCAAATGTCAGCGTCTGGGAATGTAACTCTTGGCGAACAGATTCCAGGATTATTAGGGGGTGCAAACGTTCTAAGTACATTATCTTGGACTTTTTTGGCGCCAGGAAGTACTGCTGATAGACCCGCGCCAGGCCCTTTAGTCAATTATCTCCTCCGCTTTAATACAGACGATCAGACTTATGAGTATTATGATGCTGTCACCGCGTCCTGGACCGATCTTAATGGTAGTGGTACGGGTACGGTTAATCCTGGATTGATTAATGATTTGGCCTACTATGCTGGCGATGGCAATGTTTTATCGCCTATTGCCACCGCTGTTAGTTCAGTTTTAGTTACGGATAGCGGTGGTGTACCTGGGTACTCAACAACTTTGCCATCAGGTCTTACTATCCCAGGTGCAACCATTACAGGTTCAACAGCTGCTTTAACCTCTGGACAAGTAGCCGCAACCCCTGTAAATCCTACAGATATTGCTAATAAAGCCTATGTTGATGCATCAATTGTGGTAACGCCTGCTGCAATGACTGAGGTAAATGATACTAATGTGACGCTCACATTGGGTGGCACTCCCGCAACATCGCTTTTACAAGCTGTTTCCTTAACTTTAGGATGGACCGGAGAACTAAGTTTAAGCAGAGGCGGTAGTAATGCTAACTTAACAGGTAGTAACGGCGGTATTGTATACAGCACCGCATCAGCAATGGCTATTCTTGCAGGAACTTCGACTGCTAATCAGGTTTTATTGTCTGGTTCTAGTGCCACCCCCGCATGGTCAACAGCCACCTATCCAGCAACAACTACAATAAATCAATTATTGTACAGTTCATCAAGCAATGTTATTGCTGGAATTACCACTGCAAATGATGGTGTTTTGATTACAAGTAATGCTGGAATACCATCTTGGCTTTCTAACAGCGGAACTGCTGGATGGGTATTAACGGCAAATTCTGGTGCTCCTCCGTCTTGGCAAGCGACCGCCGCAAGTTCTGTAACCTTTACAGGCGATACTGGAACCCCATTTAGTGGCTCGAATGTTACATTAACGGCGGCAACAACAGGATTATCATTTGCTGCTTCTAGTCCTAACTTAACATTGAGTGGCATATTAAAACTTGCCAATGGCGGATCGAACGCTAACTTAACTGCCAGCAATGGCGGTATAGTTTGGAGTAATGCAACCCAAATGCAGATTCTTTCAGGAACTGCAACTGCTGGACAAATGCTTCAATCAGGATCTAATGTCACCCCCGCATGGTCAACTACCACATATCCCGCTACAAATGCAATAAATACTCTATTGTACGCTTCAAGTGCAAATGTTATGTCGGCTCTTGCTACTGCCAATAATGGTGTATTAATAACTAGCAATAGCGGCGCACCTTCTTGGCTTGCCAATAGCAGCACGCCAGGCTATGTATTAACTGCAAATAGTGGTGCTCCACCATCCTGGCAAGCAGGTTCTGCGTCTGGATTTGTTACGGGTTTAAACGGCGATAGTGGAAGTGCCACACCGTCTGCGGGGATTATTACAGTTAGCGGTGGAGCGACTGGATTAACAACCTCTGGTTCTGGCTCAACTCTTTCATTAACAGGCACGCTTGCCGTTACTCATGGAGGGACTGGCGTTACATCGGTTACAACTACACCTACAGCAACCGCATTTGCTGGATGGGATGCAAATTTAAATTTCACCGCAAACAATATGATTTCAGAAATGACCTCCACTGTTAGCTCTGGTTCATCAATAGTTTTAACCGTCGCAAGTACTCAAATTCAAAACGCGACAGGCTCAACTGCTCAAACCGTTCAAATGCCAGTTGTTTCAACACTTCCAAGAATTGGATTTTCTTACACATTATTGAATAATACATCTGCATTAATGACAGTCGTATCTTCAGGTTCTAATACTATTGGTACGATTACCGCTGGAAATTCAGCTACAATTTATTGCACAGCTTTAACCGGAACAACTGCCACATCCTGGTTTATGTTTGTACCCGGATTTACGCCATCGGCATTTAGCGCTGTTAATGATACAAACGTTACTGCAACCCTTACAGGATTCCCGACCGTCGCTTTATTAGCAAACATGACATTTACGTTAGGATGGACCGGGCAACTTGGGTTGACTCGAGGAGGCACTAATTCATCGCTTACAGCCTCAAATGGAGGTATTGTTTATAGTAATGCATCGCAATTGGCGATTCTTTCTGGAACAACTACGGCCCAGCAATTGCTTGTTTCAGGCGCTTCTACGACGCCACAATGGACGACTACCACATATCCATTAACGAATGCTATTAATACGATTATGTATGCTTCTAGTGCGAATGTATTGGGTAGTATTGCTGCTGCTAACGATGGTGTATTAATAACAAGTAATAGTGGTGTACCATCATTTCTAGCTAATAGTGGCACAGCGGGATATGTATTAACTGCTAACAGTGGCGGCCCTCCTTCTTGGCAGAATACTCAAGCTCCTGCTGCTGCTGCTCAATCGGACATGGTAGCAGCAACCTCAACAACAGTTTATTCATCTCCGGGCCGTCAGCAATATCATCCAGGACATCCTAAGGCATGGGTAAGTTTTAGCGGATCTACTTTAAATGCTAGCTTTAATGTGACGAGTGTAACTGTTAATTCAACAGGTAACTATACTGTAACTTTAACAGTTCCATTTAGTAGCGCTAATTATGCTGTTGTTACTGGCCAAATTTTACCACAATCTACAGGAACTGGTAAATCTTCAGGGATACTCGAACTTGCGAGTAAAGCCACAGGCTCATTTGTAGTTACAGGATATACTTATACAGGATCTACAAATGCAATTTCAGCTTCAGCATTTACAGAAATATCTTGTGCTTGTTTTGGAGGACAATAATTGAAATTATTTATGTACATGAATGATCAGGATGAACTTTGCATTGTTTATCCTGCTAAAAAAAATGATATAGAATTTGTATTAGGAAAATTATCTGATCAAGAATATTATAATCACATAAAATCTGTTTCTATTCCTAGCTATATTCATGATGCAGATATTGCAGAAATAGATTCTAGCGAAATTCCTAAAAATATGTACTTTAGAAATGCATGGGAATTAAAAAATGGTAAAATTTCAATAAATCTTAAAAAATGTTATTCAATAAAATTAGAAAGATTAAAACTAATTAGAATCGAAAAATTTAATGATTTGGATAAAAAACAAATAATTGCAGAATCAAAACGTGATTTTAAAGAAATTGAAGAAATATTGCTACACAAACAACAATTAAGAGATATGCCCAATGTTTTAAAATTAGAAGAAATTTATGATTTAGAATCATTAGAAAAATATTTACCAGAAATTTTCATAAAAAATGATCTCTTAAAAATAGTTTAAAACATAATCACCACTAATTGCATGCCCTTATGAATGTGTTAAGATAATTTTAATTTTTTAATATTTATGGAGATACATGATGTCAGATGCACCGCAAATGAGTTTGTTAGATCAGTTAAAACTGCAACGCGCTCAATTCTCACAGCAAAAAGATTTAGCCCAAACCAATCTCAATCAATTAATTGGCGCAATTTTTGCATGTGATGAAATGATTAAAAGGCATGAAGAAGAGGATGCCAAAGCAACACCACTTTCTCAAGTAAATCTAGGAGGCCAAGGAAATGGCGATGCTATCGACCAAGGAACGGAACAAGCTACCCAAGAGTGATTTTGGATTACCTGGACGTGAGGCTTATCCGATGCCCGATCGAGAACATGCAGGACTTGCAAAAGCTCGAGCGACTCAAATGGTAAACAAAGGGAAGCTATCGGAAAGTTCGAAAGCTAAAATTGATTCTAAGGCCAATCGGATATTAGACAATGGCAAACGAGGGAGCAAGGGATGAATATTTTATTGAGCGCGTTAATCAATCATTTTTTAAGTGTTGCTGCACAAGAACTAATCCAAGATGAACCAGAAATAGTCGAAGCTATCGAAAATGAGCTAAAGCTATTAATCTCCAAGGTTGAAAATTTACTTTCAACAAAATCACCCAGTGTAGCAGCTATTGTTAATCCTGTATTAGCAAGCGCTGAAACCGTGGCTGATAACGCAATAGCTGCTGCGGGAAACGCTGCGGTTTCCACAACCAATTAAGGACGATATCATGGCTAGCAAAGAAATGAAAATGGATAAAAAAGAAGATAAAAAAATGGTAAAAAAAATGGACAAGAAAATGGATAAAAAGATGGATCGCAAGACCGATAAAAAAGACAAAAAGGATTGCCGATAATAGGAGAATGTCATGGCTTATGATGAGGTCCCAAAAAAGCCTATCGAGATACGTGAAGGCAGGAAGGAAGGATTAAAAGGTCACGACCCTCTAATTGAGACAGCTGGGGATTCTGGCAAATATGGTGTGCGTAGCGATATCAATGCCGAGGGAGCAGACTATTTAGGGATGGATGATATTGATAGGATAAGACGTAAAAACCTAAAACATAAAACCCGATAAATTATAAGGAGATAATTAAATGATTACATCGATTAAAAGGGAGTTTAATCTTTTCCCAAATATCGTGGGTATCGTTACCACAGACGATCTAGCTGTTATCACCACCGCTGATTATTTCAGTTCTCAAGCCGTGGAAGTTGAGCTATTAAATAACGGCGTTTGGCAGTGGGAAAATGAAGACATCGTTTTAATTTATTATGCAACCGCTCAGATCGGATGGTTTACATACGACGCTTCTACAGATGCATTTGTTTCAGTAGCTGCGAACGGTGGTTTATCTAATACGTTACCGTCCGGTGATATATTTGTTGGTAATTCTTCAAACGTAGCCACAGCGGTGACAATGTCAGGTGATGCGACCATCAGCAATACTGGCGCATTAACGATTGGTGCAGGCGCTATCACAGGCTCTAAAATCGCTGCCAACGCTGTTGATTACGCAAACTTAGCTCTTGATGTGGCCGCTTCTGTAACAGTCGCATTAACAGCCGCTCAAATAAACGGTATGTATGCAACACCCGTTCAACTTATAGCTGCTCCAGGAGCTGGTAAGCTAATTGTTATCGATAGCATTCTTTGGGATGTTGCATTCGTTTCTGCACAATATGCGGCCGGCGGCGCTATAGCAGCACAATATGGGAATACCATTCATGGGGCCGGACCTGCTGCCTCTGGAACTCTAGCAGCTGCCACATTAAATGCTGTTGCTGCAAGTTCCTTTTTAGGAGAATCAGGAAGCTCCGCGGTGCTTGATGTTACAAAAACAGCCTCTCTAAATACTGCTGTATACATTTCTAACGCAACAGCAGCGTTTACCACAGGAGATTCAACTGTTAATCTTTATGTAAGATACAGGATCGTAACGCCCGCATAATGTACAGGATGTATTTGGCCCTTCGGGGCCTTTTTTACAAGGATTGTAAAGTATGAATAACGTTGATCAAAGTGTTCAATCATGGATAAAACGAGATGAAGGTTTAAAACTAGAGCCTTATCTTGATACGACCGGACATTTAACGGTAGGATGGGGAAGAAACCTTCAAAACGGCATTCTGCTAGACGAGGCAGAACTTATGTTTCAAAACGATTTAACACAAACCGTTCTTGAATTATCCCGGCAATCGTGGTATAGCTCTCTACCTATTAATGTTCAAAATGCTCTCATCAACATGAATTTTAACTTAGGCATTACTAAACTGCTTGAATTTAAAGAGATGATCGCAGCGCTTGAAAACAAAAACTATAGAGCAGCAGCGCAAGCAGCCCTTAATAGTTTATGGGCAAAACAGGTTCCAAATAGGGCCAAAGAAATAGCCGTCATGATTGGTGGCTAACATGCAACCTGAAAAAATAGAGCATATTAACGTAATAAATTGGTTCGCATTTAATTTTCCAGAATTAGAAGATGATTTCCATCACTTTGCTAATGAACGCCGTTGTTCTGTACAAGAAGGGCGAATGCTAAAACGCATGGGGGTTAAAAAAGGCGTTGCAGATTTTTTTCTGGCTTTTCCTGTGAACGGATATGCTGGATTATGGCTAGAACTTAAAGTTGGCAAAAATAAACCAACCAAGGAGCAAACCGCCTTTGCCGAGAGAAAAATCAGCAGGGGATATCAATTTGCATTTGTGTGGGGTCGTGAAGCTGCTCAGGAAATGATTAAGGTATATTTGAAAGACTATATTGAAAATAGTAATGGATAAAATATATTTTGCATCTTCGAGAGGGTCACCATTGATGATAATATGCGCAAGACGCTGCCGAAGCCTATCTTAGTATACATTTGTTGATATATATTAATCAAAAATCTTTTTCTTTATACGTGCACCATCTTCCTCTTTAGATATTATAAGAGATAAAGGGGAGTTTGCACTTCGAAGCATTCCCTCTACTTTCGAACGATTTCCTAAGTGTATATACCACTTGCTTGCGTCCGAACAATGCTTTTTCACAAATTGACCGTAGAATACCCGCATGGATTTATCGCTTGATGGCGTGTAATGCTCGAAAACAGAACCTATACGACCGGATGCATCCTGGCATTTATAGGCGCAATTAATTCTAAATCCTTTTTGAGTTCCTGATATGCCATATGTAGCCTCTAATACCCTCACCGTTAAGATATTTTTTTTAACCATATCCATGGATAGTTTAGCATTCGGATCGATTAATTCATCCCCACAGGCGTGGCACAAACGCGCTGCAATATCATTCTTAGCACTACATTCCGAATTATCGCACTCTTTAAATTCGAAATAATAATCGCATCGTTCTTCTTTATCAGAATCTTTTTTGACTTGACCAACGCAACGCCTAGCATGCTCTGTATTCATCGATAGGCATGAGGGGCAGCTAATTACAAGAGGCTTTTCTTTATCTACTGTTTGTTTGATTGCTTCGAGCAAAATAGGATTGTCCCAATCACGGTGACGTTCTATGTTACCTGCGAAGTCAAGAACCAGCGCGGTGGTTTTTCCAGTAGCAGGTGATAGGCGCAGCACACGTCCCATTGTTTGCACCAGAAGTACGAGAGATTCAGTCGGTCGCATGTATGCAATAGTATCATAAGCAGGGACATCCACACCCACGCTGATAATAGCGATATTGACGAGATAACGAATTCTTCCATCACGTGCTTTTTCCAAAATATCGGTTCGTTCATGCTGTGGGGTATCGCCTAGAATGATGGCTGATTCACCACTCGGCAGATGACTTAATATTTCAAACGCATGCTTTTTTGTAGTCGCAAAGAAAAAGACCCCGCGTCTGGCTTGCGTTTCCATGATATGAACCACCTGATGACAGATAAGCTCTGATAAGCGAGCGCTTCTCTCGATGACAGATTCTAACTGCTTATGATCGAATTGCCCGTTTTGTTTGATGCGAACTTTTGAGAAGTCGAGTACAAGGTTCTGATCTACCTCAAAGCTTGGGTTTATTAAGTAACCATCAGTAATTAGTTGTTCGGTTGTGATATTTCCAACTTGTCGCCGGAACAAGCAATCTCTGCCGACGATTGCTGATCCCTTAAATCTGAAATTTGTACCTGTAGCCCCAAGGACTCGCATGTTAGGATATTCCTGCTTGTAATGTCGTAAAATACGCATAAAACAAGTAGTGTGATTAAGATAGTTAATAGCATGGGCTTCATCAACAATGATGATATTGAATTTAATCTTTCCAATGTTTTCATTTTTATTTATTCCATTAAGTACTGATTGAGGGGTGCCAAAGACAACTGCCGCACTGGCATCCTTTGCGCCTAACGCGGCGCAATAAATTGATGAACTTCCACCTTGCTCATTGAAGGTTGCACAGTTATTGCGTACCAATTCCGCATTGTTAACCAAACAAAGGGCTCGTTTCCCAGCCCGTTGCATGCTCAAGAGTATAGAGGCAAGCATGAGGCTTTTACCAGCCCCAACACTTGCCATTAATAAGACCGGCTCATCATTTTCTTTTAAAGCATCCCAGCATTCATTTACTGCTTGTTGTTGATAAGGGCGCAATTGCTTCATTTTTGGGTTTTAACTTCCGTTGTTATTTTTCTATATTTTGTTACCATCACTTCATACGGCTCTACTTCTTCGAGTTCAATATCGCCGTTTTCATCTTCATTTCTGCAATCAAAAGGTGACTCATCTTGGTCTTCTGTAGCCCCCATAGAATAATATGCATCGTAAAACTTACCTGTTGTTAAATTTTGAATAATGCAATTGTAATGTACGGACCATCTACTATGGCCCTCAATTTCATCAAAGACGACTTTAAATTCTCCTACATCCTTTAAATAGCATACCAACTCAAATAATAATTCTTTGTTAATTTTCATCTGTAAAATTCTCCTTTCCGTATTTATCTGGCCACACAGTTTTTAAATACAGCTCTTTTATTAAATATAGCTTAGATATAATGCTAATTTTTTCATCAGTTAAAATTGCTCCAACTCTGGGTAAAAATAAATCAAGTTCATCAATTGATTCTTGTTCGCAATAGTTGTCGATCATGGATTCTAATTTAATTTGTAATGGTTTAGTGCCAACAAAATAAGGTGAAGTCGCAAGTTTATATAATTGTTCTAATTCTTCTTTCGTGAAGTCAGTCATCTAAAATTAACCTGTTTCATGGTTTCAATATTTCGCTTAATTCCGTCCAGAACTTTTTGATAAGAATCGACTACGATATGCATTATCTGAGTAGCATCAACTTCTTTATGACCTGTTTGCAAATACTCATCAATGTTTTTAATAGCAGAATTTATCATATTAAATATGGTCAATTCCATGAAGTCATGAATACCGCCGCGTTTAGCAGTATCGAAATTGGCTAAAAAATCCAATAGAAATTGATGCGCGTCAATGACTTTATCTGCAGCTGTAATTTCTGTATTTTTTTGTGCGTTAGTTAAATCATTCATCTCCATCATTTATGACACCCCTTGTTGAAATTACACATTTTACATTTGAAATATAATGGACTCCCGTGAATTCTTGGAGGTGTAACCGTTGCGCCATAAATCATTGCAGCCTTTTCTTTTAACTTTTCATAATATCCCGAATCAAACAAGACCAACTCATCTGAAAGATCGCTATTATCCTTATTTAGCACAAGTATATATGCACTAAATATACCGCTCATCCCCATATAAGCCTGGATTTGAGCATAATATTGAGGATTCCATACCTTCAATCCCTTATTTACGAATATATTAAAACTCGAATTCTTAGCCGTTTTTATTTCAATGATTGCAAATGGCTCTCCTTTTTTAGTCCAAACAGAATCAAGATGCCCTTGGAAGTAAGGTTGATTTTCTGCCGAAAGATCATACCAAAGACGCGCAACTTCAATTCCTGCATCTTCTAACCAGTCCAGAATCAATCCCTCAAGATGCTTTCCAATCGACCAAGTTCGACGTATTTTAGAAGACACTCCCGAAGATTCAAAACCTTTGAATTGATACCATATCTGCCTAAAACAATCGGAACCAATACTGCTGGCTCCGATATAGTTGCGAGCTTCATCTGTTGCACGATCCTGATGTTTTTCAATCAGTTTTGTTAGTTTATTTTTTATCAATCTAAACCTCAAAAGGTGACAATCGGCATTGTTGGTTAAATGCTGGCCCTTTTTGTAAACCGCTAAGCCTACTCCGCCACCGGGGCGCCAAGGAAGTTTCTCTCTCCTGATGCGCACGTCTAATCCGTGCTGCGATTGTCATTTATGGCGCAAACCCATGGATGCTCACTTAAAACAACCATCCACATAATGCGGCGAAACACTTAGGGTTTGCTAATTCATTGCCACGTAACGTGTGGCATCCGTTTTCCTCTAAAACGGTATATCGTTTGATAAATCGTCTACAGGAGGCGTTCCTCTTGGATTTCGATTAAATGCGCTATCCAATGGGCCTTGACTGCTGCCAGGTTGGACGTTGGTATGCGTCACAACCACACTAATCCCCGTTTCACATTTAAAGCCTTTGGCCTCATGTACCTCTGAAACCCAATTGTATTGACGACCCTGATCGTTTGGCTCTGTTTCTCTAATCTTTATTCCTGCGGATTTTCCTACAAACGCCGATAAATCTTGATCGGATGGATCACCCGCATGTTTTGGTTTTATATTATAAAGTTGATAGATAAGCTTAAGCATGTTTAATGCACGATGACGCGCCTTAGACGAATCTTTAGACATAGGATCGCCAAACACTTTTAATTTTTGTTCAACCTTAGAACCTTTAAAATCACCATCGGTTAACAACCACTGAATAACAATATATTTATTGCCGTTGTATTCAGCGTTAGCAAATGATTCAATTTTCGCCAATGCCATTGTCCCATCAGGTATTTGCGTGAATGATTTCGCAAATGCATCCGCTGCATTACCCGTGACCTCACCGAGATCGCTTTCCCAAAATCCGGTCATAATTTATTCCCCATCGTTAAAGTAAGATTCAATTTTATTTTTGACAATTAATAAATCATTATCAATTAATGCCTCATCAAACATGCCCATTGGCGATTTACATACATGACTTCCATCATTTTGAGTTAAAAATTGATATTCACCATCCTTAACCATTGTGTGAAGACATACAGTAACCATTGCTTCAAGTGTAATTTTATCGTCAAGCATCTTTCCGACTGTTTTAGGCTTTGACATGCCCATGTTATCAATCTCATTGTGAGATAAGACAAAACATGTTAAATCGCGTCTTGTGCTGGTAATAGCACACATAACTTGCCACATGTGTTGAGCCATCTCACTAAACTTATCGAAACCCTTCTCACAGGCACGCGCCATGAACTCATTGGCCATTAAAAAATGAGCGTCATCAATAACCAAAGTTGTAATATCAGGACGTCGTTCATTGATTGCTTTAATGTAATTTATTATTGATTTGTAATCATCGGAACGTAAAAAGTTTTTATTTTCTTCGCTATATAATTTTTTATATCCCTTGAAGGGTAAAGGCTTATCTAGCACTGAAATTATAAAAGTTGATTTGGGATCTAAATTTCGTAGGGAAGTGGACTTGCCACTTCCAGATTGTCCTATTACTAATACAGTATTTGACATTATATATGACTCCAATTTCTGCCTGATTTTATATTTTTTATAGTAGAACAATTAACATTCAATAATTTTGATATTTCAGGTATAGGGATAAATAATTTCAGTAAATTTTTAATTTCAGTTACCGTATTATTATTTAATTTTGAATTCGTACTCTCTTCTCCAAATGATATCTTTCGCCTTCCCTTGTTTTCCCTGTCTACAGAATTTATTTTATGAGTACCTAAAAACAAATGGTCAGGATTAACACATGGAGGGTTATCGCATTTATGACAAATAATCATTCCATTTGGAATTAATCCAATATAATTCTCATATGAAAATCTATGAGCTCTTATTGTTGTCCCTTTTGCGCCAAACTGCCCATAACCTCTATCAGTTAAACTATCGCTCCATTCCCAACATCCATTATTATTCTTTTTAAATTTTGTTAAAAATCTTTCAAAGTCAGACAAATCGCGATCATTATTTATCTTTCCTGTTGTTTTTAGTCTCTTATAATGAGTACTGCAATATCCTTTGGCCTCATGTTTTTTGTCACATGATTCAACAGAGCATGTTTTCATTAAACACGCTCCTTAATAGATATGGATGGTTTTGATGGTTTTTTGGATATAAATTTAGATAAGATATTCAATTCCTTTGAATTTCCTCTTTTTTCAATTTCATTAATTATGGATTTGCTAATGTCGTAAGCAATTCTTTTTTTAACCGGATCTAATCCTTCTGGAATTTTTGATGCAATTGATTCATATGCATCTTTATCAAGAGAAAAAGTAACTCCAGTCTTGACCTCTATTTTCCAAACACCGTATTCATATGACTTTTGGCCTTCGTGGTCGTGCTCTAATGCACCTATTATTTGATCAGTTAATTCTTCTTTTCGTAGTAGAAGCTTAGCTAACTGCTTATTAACCTTTTCTAACTCCTTGACGCTCTCAACAAAAAAACGTTCTTGTTCATTTATGGGGTCATGATCTTGCATTTTAATACCTCTTTACTTTATTTAGTCTACGTCGGTATTGACGTATGACAACTATACCTTAATTATTGCTTTACGTCAACTATTGCGCTACACTATTTCAATAAATTTAATAAAAAGAGGAAAAATGTGAATCCCGAAGATGTAAAAAAGTTCTACAAAACAAAATACAATTTTCACACACAAACGGGTATGTCTGCGAACACGCTCGGAAATTGGATTAAATGGGGAAGAGTACCAGAGCACGCACAGTATAAACTGGAGCGAATAACGGCAGGTAAACTAAAAACGGAGTGGACTATAAATGAATGATGAAATATTTAAATGGTATATATCTACTTTAAACCAAATAAAAGTATGGAAAGAAAACATGGATGAGCGGATTGATGGAGCGCAAAAAATTCATGATGAATTGACTTGTGCTATTTCGACAATGGAAATGGTTTGTCCATATCTTAAAGAGAGACATATAGAATTAGATCGAATTCAAAACACATTTACACCAGAACAAATAGACCATATTTGTTATCAAATAGGTGAATGGTATGTTGATTGGAAAGTCCGAATTACTGATAAAGGTATTCCGCATAAATTGGGAATTGCAAAGGAAAAACTAAAAACTATGATTTGCGGGTATTAAATGAAAAAATATCATTGCTACTGCGGTATGGAATTTAAAAAAGAGGATGATGCCAAAATGCACACCGATATATTCAAGAATAGTTTGGGTGGTATTCATTTTATGATGACACGAAACCGCCGTGAGCGTTTTTGGAATTGTTTTTGGAATTTGACTTGTGGGCGCTTATTTCGTGCTGTTGGGGCTTATATAATATATTTTATTGTGATTCATCATTTCCATATTGAGTTAAGCTTCTTGGAATCGGCCTTAATTGGCCTTGGAATGGGGTTGTATATCGTATGAACGAGACATTTTATAAGTTATACAAGTCATTACGGGACATGGTTGCAGACTTTCATGATAAAGATTTAAGCCAACCATCTATTGATTTTATTGAAAGTATGAAATCAATTTGTGAGCGACAAGACAGAGCTGATCCTGAATATCTTAATCGATGGCAAAATGAGCGATTTTTATTATTTAGATTTCATAGAGGAGTACTTAATGAGTCGATGGAAACAGTGGTAATTGTTGACTCTTCCGAACATCTTTTAATCCATATTTCAGATGCATGTGACATACCGTTTACTAAATTGACTGTAACGCCCTATATATTTGATCACCGCAGTCAATGGAATACCTGTCTCGTTTGTGTATATCTTGGTGACATAAGTTACCCTATAGGCTATTTAAACAAAAACCCATATTGGAGCATTAAAGACTATGAGTGAAGAAAATAAAAACGTCTACGAGGCTAAACAATCGGTTAAATCACATATTAAGTTTTTAGAAGCATTGCTTAAACATCTCAATAGTGATGACGATGTATTGAAAGGTCGCGCAATGTGGGCCACCTGGTGCCTCCATCGTTACATTAACGATGGACTAATGCGAGACATACAAAAGGCTATGACAGATCAGGCTAACAACCCACAACATTGAAGGGAATTAAAATGAATCGTAGGCTAAAAATATGGATATGCGTCATGTTTCACAAAAAGGAAATTAAAAATTTTATCGCTGGAAATTTAAGTTTTAGTTTCGATTTGGGTACGTACAAAGGGTGTTCTCGATGTGATATCTGGAAACATATCGCGCCACCAACTAAAGCAAGGGCGTAGCTATAATAAAAAATTTACTTGATATAAGATGGCCTAATGCGACAGTTTGCGCTATCGCATTAGGCTGGCGAGAGCCGAAGACAGCAAATCGTGTTAATCAATGGTCACGATGATGCCGTTTGTATGTTAACCATTGTGGTGTCAAAAATCAAAGGAGATTTAATGGAAATTGACGTCCCTCTCTTATCCTCAAAACTACTTCAACGCTTAGCCAATTCTATACACGATAGAGAGTCTAATTTTAAAGACTTCTGCTTTAGCAGCAGTGAAATACAAGTGGTTGAATCATGGATAAACGATACTGTCAAAGAAATACTGAAATCAATGGCAGAATATTGAAAAGCCCGCAAGTGGAGACACTGGACGGGCTTTTTTTGAACTCAACTTAAGGAAGCACTATTTATGAAAATCAACAGGAAAACTATATCATGAGAGATTATGAAATAAAAGACCTTTCAGAAAAAATGAAATATATCCTTCAAACGCCAGAACTATCTGACATGATTGTTGATCTTATGAACAAGGTAGATAAGTGGAGATTATCTGTAGATATAAAATTAAATAGGGAAGATATTGGTAATCCGATGGTATTTTTTGGTGAGATTAGTCATATCTTTGATAATCTAAAAGATATCGTTGAATATCAAGATTATGTGAAATTTATATTATTTACTAAGGTACATCAAATTGATTTAGGGATAAAATAAAGTTTAGGGCATCCAGCCCCCATCCCTGACTGCTTCAACAATCGGGGGACATCCATACAACCACGTTCTTTTAGAGGAGAACACAACGGAGACAGTATATCATGAAACGTGATCATGTAAAATTTAGACGTGCGAAAGAAACAAATTTTTTAATAATGGACGAGGTTATTTTTGATTTGTTCTCACCGTATGCTCTAAAGGTTTACGGGCAGTTGCGAAAGCTTATGAGTTACACGCAACAATGCGACGAGGTTGAGATCACCGTAAAGAATCTAGCCACACTATCCGGCATATCAGAACGCAAAACATACGACGTACTTAACGATCTAGAACACACCCACTTCATCATCCAACGCCTTAACCTATACCACTTTCGCCGCGGACAAACCAATACCTTCGGCGTCTCCCAAACCTACGGCTTTTATAAACCTGCTCAAGAATTAAACACGACTGCACCAAATGCAGAGGCTGTGGATAACCCTGTACAAAAATTGCCTACCCCTGCACCATATGCAGTACCCACTGCACAATATGCAGAGGACACTGCACCAAATGCAGACTTATATATACAAGAGGTTTCTCATGAGGTTTCCAAGAAAAAACAAAACAAGGAGCCTGTAAACCCTTCTGTTTTTTCTGATACTGAATCTGTTAAAACCCATTTACAGCTTGTTATTGCTAACCGTAAGGTCTACGTCGAGGATGATATTATCGATCAAGGCATTTATTACGCCTTTGAAACTAACAAGGACAAACGCTTTGATTCCGTTAACAAGAAATTAAATATATTTTTGAAAAAAGTGCGCGAGGGTAAATGGTTAATCCCTCAAAACTGGAAAGGAATATCTAGCCAATCAATACGCGAAAAAGAGGAGGTCGAACAACGCGCTAAACAAGAACAATACAAGCAAGAGGCACAAATGTTTCAGGGAATAACAGGGGCGGTGGCCAAAGGAGAGGGGCTTAAGAGCTTCAGCGCCATGTTCCAAAAACTCAAGGATGATGTAAATGGCAAAGACGCTAACGAAAGAGGAGTGCCAGAAAAAGCTGTTTCATCTGGGAATTAAACTTGGTGTTTCACCTAAACTAATATCAACGCGCCTCTTGAGCAAAGAGGATAAACAGGATATGTTAAACGGGTTACTACCGGACGAGGCACTGGAGTGTCATGTTAAGTGCTGGATGGATGCAGGGATGCCGAATTACGCTGAGGGCGATACAGCCCCTTATAAGCCGAAGTTAGATTTACCTATGCAAAGGTATAGGGGTAATGGTAAGCGTTGAATAGGTGAAGGATTTGCCCCATAGGATTTGATTTTTATTAACTGATTAACGGATGACATAATGCAAATAGGCCTTGTTAAGTGGTTTAGCGATCAAAAGGGGTTTGGGTTTATTGCTTCGGGTGGCAAAGAATACTTCATTCACTACAAAGAGATAAAAAAGGAAGGATTTAAGAGCTTAAAACAGGGCGATACAGTGCGGTTTACTCCATCCCGATCGCCAAAGGGGTTAGTTGCTACTGAGTTATTTGTGGGGGCGGAGTAGCGAAATAAATCTTTTCAATATCAGATCGTATTTTTTTTTCAAGTTCTTTGAGACTTTGTATTTTTTCAGCGTCCGAATAATTTTTGTTTAAAATAAAAACGATTCCCGAATATGATTTGTATAACAGATAAGAGGTTTCTGCGTGCAATTCCTCTTTTGTTTTTATTTCACTCATCAAGAACCCCTGCATTTGTTGCAATATTTACAACGATCATGTGTTCGCGGGTAAAAACTTGCATAAGCCGGGTAATAATCCATCAAAAATAGATGACCTTTTATCAAACATTTTAACTTGAACATGTTAACCTTCTCCATTGCGTTTTACCTAACAAAAAAGAAACGCACGACAACATATGCTGTTCTGTCATTAATCCTCTCCATTTTCCAAATTTCTTTGATAATTATTATCTGGATGAAAATCCATTCTATTACTATAACCAGAACAGTCTTCGCATATAACTATGAAAGGCTCAGGAGACATATTACATTGCCAAATACTATCTAAATCACGATAGCAATAATTACAAATTAACATGTTAACCTTCTCCATTTTCTAATAATGAAATATAACAAATCGCGGTGAACCTGGCCTCTTGTTCTGTATAGAAGTATTGATCAGATTCTCGTATTATTGTCGGATCACAAGGCTTGTAATAGTTATCAAAAATAACGTAATAATAACCTTTTACCCATTTATTTTCATTCTTATCCCATCCGGGTACGTCGTAACAACGTACCTCAAATTCATAGCAACTGAATTTTTCCATTAATTTATTTTCCTTGTTTCGTTTTTCATTTTTGCACCCGTTAAGTTGATAAAGTAATAATATCAACTATTGATGTATACGTCAAATGTTGACGTAATAAAATGATAAATAAATAATCCAATTGGGTTTTATGATTGAATGGATATAGAACTTATATGTGGCGTGGGTTATCGTTGCTAATTAATCGACTTATCCACAAATTTTGTGGATAATTATTCTTTGTGTTACATTTAGCGTGTGGTCTAGTCTGTAAGTAGTATGTAACTAGTCTGCAAGTTATTAATCGATTAATAATAATTTAAACGGAGAATTGATATGGAAGTTAAAGATTATACGTCTGCGGATGGTGATATGGGTGACACTCATTACAACGGTGTTCCTTCTGAATATGGTCGTCGTGTAGAAATGCAAAATAAGATGCAGCCTAAATATTGTGAGCCGGGCGAGGCAGGTGGTGAGCTACGCGGTGAGAAGCGCAATGAGCAAGCGGGACCATAATAATGGCGGCCAAAAATAAACCCGTTAAGGCGAAAGCTAAGACGGGTCGCCCCACAGATTACACCCCCGAACTTGCCGCTTTGATTTGTGAGCGCGTGGCAACATCTACACTTGGCCTTAATAAAATATGTCTTGCTGAAGATATGCCGGTTAAGTCCACAGTTAACCTTTGGCGCTATAGATACCCTGAGTTTTCGTACCAATACGCACAGGCCAAGCTAGTACAGGCCGATTTATTGGCTGAGGAATGTATGGATATTGCTGATGATGACAGCAAAGATATTAAAATTAATTCTGAAGGTTACGAAATATGCAACGCCGAATTTGTAGCACGATCTCGTTTACGCATTGATACTAGAAAATGGTTGGCTGCTAAACTATTACCCAAACAATATGGTCAGCTCGTTGATGACAAGAAGACCGTTAGCGAGAGTATTGTGGAAAAACTAATTGATAGGTTGATTGACTGATGAAATTTGAAGAAATATTGCCCCTGATGCGGCAAAATAAGAAAGCGCGCCACCAACGAATGAAATCGGGTGAATATTGGATATGTGGTTATGCAAGCATGCAAGGGGTGGAGAAGTGGCCCACATTAATCAAGGTATTTGATAACCTATTTGAAAACGAACGTATGGTCGATGTAAGTAGCTGGGCTTGGGGAATAGAGCGCTGAGCAATTATGTGTGATACATGGGAAATAGTAGATTAAAAGGATTTTATACGTATGTCTGAAGACAAACTGATTCGAATCTTAAAATCATTACCGCTCTTCGCTAAAAACTTTCTTATTATTCACGACAAATCAGGTGCAGAGGTTCCACTTGTATTAAATCGCGCTCAAATTTATATTGATGAACGGCTTGAAGCTCAGCGCATAGCCACAGGTAAAGTGCGTGCATTGATTCTCAAGGGCAGACAACAAGGATGCTCGACATATGTACAAGCACGTTATTTTAAATATACTGTAACCAAACGCGGAAAAAAAACCTTCATTCTAACCCACCTATCCGATGCAACACGCAGTTTATTTGGTATGACCAAACATTTTTCAGAAAATCTTGTCAAAGACATTTTCCCTCAGCCCAGCAAGAAAAACGATAATACCCTTATGTACGATGGACTAGGTTCAGGATACAGGGTAGGAACTGCAGGCAGTGCTGAAATTGGACGCTCTATGACGAACCAGTACTTACATCTATCAGAGTATGCATTCTACAAGGACGCGGCACGTATTAGCTTAGGATTATTGCAGACCGTAGCGGAGATGGACGATACAGAGATCATTAAGGAATCCACGGCTAACGGTCAATCAAACGACTTTTATGCCGATTGGCAAGCTGCTAAAAATGGTGCTAGTCGCTACCAGGCTATTTTTGTGCCTTGGTATTGGCAGGATGAATATTGTATTGATGATGTATCATTTGTTCCGCATGATGAGGAACGTGAATGGTTGAAGCGATTCGGCACCAATGGATTGAAGCCGGGCCACCTTAATTGGAGACGCATTAAATTACAAGACTTCAAAGGTGATTACGAGCAAAAATGTAGAAAGTTTAGGCAGGAATATCCCTTTACCGATGATGAGGCGTTCATCAGCTCGATAACTGATACATTTATTCACGTTGAACATGTGATGAAAGCCCGGGAAACGAAGGTTGATAGTCAAGCTACTCTGGTTATAGGGTTAGATCCAGCTCGAAAAGGTGATGATAGAACTGCTATTATTAGACGCAGAGGCCGCAGGGCTTACGGGTTAGAGACGCATTACAATATTGACACGATGGAGTTAGCGGGCATCATGAAGCGCATAATCGAAAAAGAGCAGCCTAAACGTGTTTGTATTGATTGCATTGGTATAGGTGCGGGCGTTGTCGATAGACTGCACGAGTTGGGGTACACTGATATAGTAATTGGGGTGAATGTAGCCACAAAGGCCGAGGAACCTGCAACATATAAAAATTGCAGGGCTGAGCTTTGGGATATGATGCGTGGTTGGTTTATACAAGACATGCCTGTTGAGATACCTGATAGCGATGAGTTACAAACGGATTTATGTGGGCTTGGGTACAAGTATGACTCTAGTGATAGATTGCAGATTGAGAGCAAAGAAGATGCAAAAAAAAGAGGGTTAATATCGCCTGATACGTCCGACGCTTTGATGCTTACGTTTTATGGTGGAGAATATGTAACGGATGGCGGTTATCAGGTGAATCGTTTACCAGATCGCACTGCGGGAATGTTGATATGATTAATTGTAATTACGGATGATTTATACTAAATAACAAGGGACTGAAATGGCTAGAATGAATGAGAAGATCGCTCGTCAAGCTCGTATTGCGTGCGAAAAATGGCGAGAGTATTTTAACCAAAATATAGATCTCTATCACTTAATGCATACCTTTGTCTTAGGTCAACAATGGTCGGACGAAGAAGAAGACGACATGATTAAGACGTACCGAAAGGTGCCCCTTACTGCCAATAAGCTAGGAACCATGTCGAACTCTTTGCTGGGTGAGCAACAACAAAATACCCCTCAACTGCAAGTAGTACCGATGACGGGATGCGATGAAGAGGTAGCGCATTTACGCGAGATTATCACTAAAGACATCGTATTTTCATCTAATGCTACCACAGCTTATCAAGTAGCAGCAGGACAAGCCGCGATCGGCAGCTTTGGTGCATTTTGTCTCATGACAGACTATACACACTCAAAATCATTTGACTTAGATATAAAATATGGATATTTCAAAGACTCAACTCGTTGCTATTGGGATATAGGCGCCGAAACTATTAACAAAACTGATGGCAGTCTTTGCGGCTATATTTCTCGTATGACTCGTATAAAATTCAGAGATGTTTACGGAAAAGATGTCGAAGATAATATATTAAAAACCACAAGCATTACTCAAACAACCGAAGAAATAGCATTAGCTGTACAACCTGATGAAGCAGATGATCCATTCACCTGGTCTGATGATGAATCAATCACTATCATTGACCATTTCGTACGAAAGTACGAAAAAGATATGCTCTATAAACTATCTAACGGTTGTGTGATTAATCAAGAGGATATGGACGAACTGGTTGAACACTCGCGTGATGTTAATGCGCGCAATGAGGCGATGGAATTAGAACAAATGTTAATGGGTAATGGTCAAAATGCAAAGAAGATGCCCTTTCCTGAACAGCAAATGGGTCAAAGTGATACTGAAATGGGGGAGCCATCACCCCAGTCTTCTGATGGTTTTGGTGTTACAGGCGAACACGATATATTGCCTCAAGAGAATGGCATGGACGTTGACCGCTACAACCAGAAGAAAATGCCTGCTGAAGTAATGGAAGAGGAAACAATGGATACCATGACGCTTTGGGATGAAGGCGAAATGGTGCGAATTGAGGATAAACGCGCATCTAAGAAGCACAAGATTATTCATTATCGTATTGCCGGGAATTATATTCTTGATCAAACCGAGTTTCCGAGCGAGCAATTGCCGTTGGTTTTTGTTGATAACAATAGTTATTACGACAAGACAGGCAAACAAATCACGCGATCATTTTTTGGTGATTGTCGCGACACGCAACGATATATCAATTATCTACGTACACAATCAGCTTATATTTTGAAGGTTAGTCGATACGATCAATGGATTGGCAGCAAAAAGAATGTATCGTCTTTGGACACTCAGAGAAACTGGCGCGATCCAACTGCAATACAAGGTATGTTAACTTATGATGAATCACCGGCTGGGAACAAGCCAGAACAAATCCGACCACCTGAGTTATCTATATCTCTTTTTCAGCAATACCAACTTGCGATTGAAGACTTATATACGTCTACTGGTTTGTATCCTGCTCGTATGGGGAATAATGGAGACGAGGCAAGCGGTAAGGCCATTGACGCTAGAACGCGCCAGGGCAGCTATACGACGTATGTATTCTTCAACTCGATAAATCGTGCAATAGGAGTGGGTGGTGAGATTGTTAATGAAATGATCCCGCGCGTTTATGACACCGAGCGCGTTATGACTTTAATGATGCCAGACGAGGGCATGAAGAACATTACTATAAACAAACAAAGCGATGAGTATGGCGAGCGTATTGAAAATGATATACGCAAAGGAACATATCAAGTACGGCTCAAGCCTGGGCCGAGTTTCGAAGGTCAAAAAGAACAAGCATTAACTAGCTTGCGTGAAGTATTACAAGCAGATCCACAAGCATTTAGTCTTATCGCTGATTTGTATGCCGATAATCTGCCTTTAACAAATACGATCGAAATTAAAAATAGACTTAAAACGCTTGTATCACCCGCTGTTATTGAGGCCGGTAAAACGGGAAAGATGCCGGAAAATCAACCTCCAACACCTGAACAGCAGGCAGCGCAAGCACAGACTCAAATGCAACAACAAGAAATGCAAATGCAGGCTCAATTTAAGCAAGAAGAACTAGCCATTAAGAAACAAGAACTCGCTATTAAACAGCAAGAATCACAAGCAGAAATTGAAATAGAGAAGATGAAAGTAGAGATTGCTCAAATGGAATTATCTGCGAAAGTAGAAGAAGGAAAGCTTCGTTATTTGGGTGAAACGGGTCGTACTGAAAGCGATACTGCTATTGCTCACGCTAATAATTTAGTCAAGATTTTAACCCACAAAGTAGGAGTGTAAGAGATGGATTTTAGTAATGCGTTAGTAGAAATCAAAGCGGGAAAATTATTAAAGCGATCTGGTTGGAATGGCAAAGACCAATTTGTTTTTTTAGTTAATGGTTCACAAGTTAAAGTTAATCGTGCGCCATTACTTGGTGTATTTGAAGAAGGTACTGAAATTATTTACAGATCTCACATTGATATGAAATATCAAGATGGATCTATTGGAGTGTGGGTTTCGTCAATGGGTGATTTGATGGCAGAAGATTGGGAAGTTATTGCATAAAAGATTAAACCAAAAAGAGAGAGGAAGCTATGGCTATAAGTAGTATTGATGAATTATTGATGGGCGGTGGTGGTAACTCACAGCAACCCGACGCACCCGAATATCAGGATGAACCAGAACCAATTGAGGAGATGGAACACACTGAGCCAGATTATGGCGACGAAGATGAATCAGAACCCGATAATGAATCAACAGATCCCCAAACAAATGACGACGACGATGACGAACCAGAGCCTAAGACTAAAAAGAAAGAGGCTGAGCTTGATGAATACGGGAACGAAAAAGAAAACGAAGTTATTCGTGACAGACTAGCACGTCAAGCCCGCAAACATGAAGCAGAGATTAACGCATTACGTTCACAACTTGCGCAACAAGGTGCTAGCCAGGATATACAGCAAGCCGCAAAAGACTTTGAGTATGATCCAGAAGCCAAGGGTGATTGGAAGCAACAACTCGCCTCATTTGTAAAGCAGACAGTACAGTCTATGACTCGCGATCAACAAGAAAATGAGACTAGACATGCAGAGCAACAGGCTCAGGCTGAGTTTGAAACGAAGTTCAGAGATGGCATGAACAACTTCGGTGATTTTTCCGAGGTTATTACGTCATTACCCTTCCAGATAACAAACCCTATGACTTTGGCTACTCGTGGAATGGATAACCCTGCGGCGTTTCTATATGCTGCTGCAAAGCGTAATCCTCAGGAGTTGGAGCGTATCTCAAAAATACGTGATCCCTATGCACAAATGACAGAAATGGGAAAATTAGAAGAACGTATGCGTAGAAATAAACCAACGACGAAGGCACCAAGGCCGCTAGGTCGTGCGCCCGAAGACGCAACAACCAACGCCCCAAAAAAGAAATCAGAGCCCAACGGCGATGATTTACTGGCGCGAGCTGATGCTAAACGATTGGCTACGGTTAAAACAAGATTAAGAGGAAATAGATAAATGAGCATTTTAAATTATCAATTTGGATCTGGACTTAGAGACAGATTAACCGAAGAAAAGCGCCATGATCGCGATGTACTTGGAGATTTAAAGCACGGTTTAGATTTAATATTTGAATTAAAATCAAACCTTGACATGTTACACCCAATGGCATCAGAGACGTTAATACGCCTTTTGAGTAATTAACCTAATTGTGCAGATTATTTGACAAGTAGACGGTATGGGGTCTAAGATTCAACTTGATGAGTAAGGGATCCCATCACCCATGCAGTACCACATAAAAGACGCGTAGTTGGATATTGTCGACCGTCGGACAAATGAAAGTAGGAACACCATCAGGTGTATTTATTATTAATTTGTTCAGGGAGAACAAAATGCCAAATGTCTTTAAAGAAACCCAGTATGTACTGGACGACGTGTTCGTACGTTTCTGGAACAGCTTATCATTCGCTCGAACCGCAAATAGAAATCTTGAAGGTGACTTCAAAAATTTACGTTTCGCAACAGGTCAAACATTAGATTATAGATTGGAAGAAAGATATTTAGCTGGAGAAGGTGCTACAGCTACTGCAGAAGCACGTGTTCAGATTATCAGACCTCTTTCAATTACCAAGCAATTCCGTACTATGATCGAGTACACAGGTTTCAACCTAACATTCGATCGTGCGCGAGATGAGCCTTATCTAGAAATGGCGAATGCTCCGAGAGCTAAACGACTAGCTAACTTGGTTGAGAAGTTCATCGCTAGCCAATTTCAAACACAAACATATCAAGCCGTTGGAACACCTGGCGTACCCGTAGACTTCAATACGATTCTGAGCGCTGATGCTTATATGACAGAGCTAGCAATCCCTGAGGACGGCAAACGTTATTCTGGTATAGGCCCACGTATTGCTGCTAACCTATCAAATGACTTGTATACCACCTTCAATAACACAGTAAATACTGGCGCATTGATTGATGGTTTTGTTGGACATTTATCAGGTTTTGACTTCTTCAAGACTAATTTCCTAAGTCGTCAAATTGCTGGTGCTGGACAAGCCGGTGGAACACCACCAGCAGGTACGCAATTAGCTGGTACTGTAACCAACGGACCAATCGTTGGTGGAAACACTATTTCTGTAACAGGATTAATTCCCTCAGTAGTTGCATTCAATATTGGCGATATTATATATGTCGATCCAGCTGCTGGTGTTTTCATGGTTAACCCATTGACTTACGACGCGCTTGAAACGCCGGCCCAGTTTGTAGTGACAGCTACTGTAGTTGCATCTGGTGGTGGTACTGCGGATATCCCTGTTAACCCAACAATCGTTATTGATGGTGCTCGTCAAAACATTTCTGCTGCTATTCCAAACGGCTCTCAAATGTTCTTGTATAGCTCTCACAACGTCTCTCTTGCTTATCACACCCAAGCGGTTGTATTCGCAGCGCCTCCTATCAAGGAATTGCGTGGTGGGGTTGAAGCGGTTACTCGTTATTCCGACTTGTATAAGTTAGCGATGACTTATTCATTGGGTGCGGACATCCGAAACTACGAACAGTTAGATCGTATCGACGTGATATGCGGCGTTGCAATCAATCCAGAGTTCGCTATTCGAATCATGTCCTAAGTCACTAATCGTGGAGCTCCTTACGTTAATCGTGGAGCTCCTTACGTTAATCGGAGAGCAGTTATGAAGGGGTCGAACGCAGTTTATCTAGGACGACTAGTATCAAAAGAGAATTTTAGAGCATTTATCTACGCACCCAACGGCGGTCAACGATTGGTTGAGTCATGGGCAGAATTTGAAGCAAATATGGAATCTGGGGTATGGTTTGCAACGAAAGAAGATGCGTTAGCAAGTATTGCTAGCCCGGCAATCGTTGATAAACCGAAAACTAAAACGCGAACAAGTAAAGCAAAGATGGCTGTTGAGCCGGTAGACGAAGCGTTTGAGGATGATAACGAAAGTGTTCATGAAGACGCTGCTTTTGAGGTAACAGCTGATGATGGGTTTCTACCAAAAGCGAGTAAATAATGTCATTAACTGTCCGTGAGTTTGTGCTTCAAATGTATCGCCTTATCAGCGCATCTAATCCCACGATTCCATTGCATGGGGATGATGAAAAGCTGGCTGTGCGCGTTTTGAATCAAATATTGCAATCTTACGCAAGCTCAGGACTGATGTTAACAATCGCGCAAACAGTATCTTGCCCTATAAATAACGGGATTCGCGAAATAATTTTTTGTGATCCAACATACCCCACGGGAACATTATCAGAGTCTGTGACCCTAACGACAGGTTCTGATACATTCACGGTTGTTGATGGGTCAATCTACGCCGTTGGTATGGTTGTGACAGGAAATGGTATACTGCCTTTTACGACTATTTTTTCTATCGTAGATGAACTTATTACAATTTCAAGTAACGCCACAATAACGGGTCTGTCGACGCTTACATTTGGAGCAGAGTTAGACACTGTCTATATTAAAAAAGGGCGCTTGGCGAATCTTGATAATGCGTGGTTGTTATTGAGCGGCGTTACCTATCCTCTAATAGATAAGTCAAGGGATGATTATCTATCGGCATGGAAGTATGATCCATTAAAAGGTTTACCACGATTTGCAATTACTTTTCCCAATACTAATTACGTGAGTTTGAGATTATACCCTGCTCCTAGTCAATTTTTTGAGTTTTTCTGTAGAGGAAAGTTCCAGCTACCATTCTTAACTGTTAATGACGATCTAAGTGGTGTACCTGAATATTGGCATCTTTATTTTATGTACGCTGTAGCAAAGTATGTATCAAAGTTTAAAGGACGTGGTTCTGCATGGACGCCCGATTTAGAGGCAGATTATAGAGAGCTTAAAGACAATATGGAGTCTGCAAGCGAGGTTAATTTATCGATTATGGGAGATGAGCAGTCGTTGCTGAATGGCGCTTGGCGCGTTAGAGCTGGGATATAGTTACATGGTATACTGACACTCCAAATATAATGGAGTGTCGCATGATTGAATTACCGCAAATAATTAATGGCTTTAAAATTATAGAAGATTATGGCTACACAAAAGTAAAAAATGTAAGAAGGGCTTTGATTGAATGTAAAGAATGTAAGCGTGTTTATGAGGCAGATCCACATAAATTAAAATATAGGAAACATTGTGGGTGCTTGAAAAAAAATGTGATAAAGTGCATATTTGCGGCACAATATCCACGTTTAGCACAAACATTTAGGCATATGATCGGGCGATGTTATAACCAAAAAAACAAAGATTTTTATAATTATGGAGCAATCGGGATAAAGGTCTGTGATGAATGGGTGAATGATAGAAATACATTTTGTAAGTGGGCTTTAGAAAATGGCTATAAAGATGACTTATCAATAGATAGAATCGATGGAGGTAAGGGTTATTTTCCCGATAACTGTCGATGGGCAAATGCTAAAGAACAAGGCAGAAACACTAAAAGAAACGTATTAACCATGGGCCTAGCAGAAGAAATAAGGGGATCGAATATGACACAGGTTGAGTTATCAAAAAAATATAAGGTGAGCCTGTCTACTATTTGGCTTGTTATAAATAATCGAATTTGGATTAAATAATGGCTAAAAATCACAACGGAGCAACTATAGAGCAGCTTCCGATATTTTGTTATTTTGATCGCCAACGATTTATTCAATTCGGGGCTATGGATTGCGCCAATTGGTATGGCATACAGTGTGAATCAGGAAAGAAACAACAGGCGCTATATCCTGTTATGGGTCGTGAGCATGTGAGGTTCTTAAACGAAAACCGTTTGGTTTTTAACGCAGAGCCGCGAACTGAATTTAAATCGATTAATTATTTTTATGTAGTTGACGGCACAACTGTTTATCAATTCGATAGATTTTACAACCGCAAGACGTTAGAAATATCGGTATCTCTTGGAGGGCCGATATGGTCTGCCACGTTGGCGGTTGGTACTCTTGTTTATGTCATGATGACAGACGGACAAAACATTTTTGTAATCACAGAGGATGGCTCTATGGTTACATCCGAGGTGGTTACCGATCCAAACGCCCCTGGTGGTTCAATCACTGGTGGTAAACCTCTCTACGTTGCTGCGTTCGGTAACCGCTTTGTAGTGAGTGTTGCCAATACGCCAAACTTTTATTTGGCGCAAGCTTTTATGGCAGGAAATGCGAATACTTATTTCACCGATCCGGCCTTAGCAGCAGCGCTTAACGCCTCTGCATCAGGTGTAATCGGGCAATTTGCAGTTCTGCAAAATCAATTATACATAATGTGTGATTTTACAACAGATGTATGGGCTAATATAATTACTCAGATTACTGTTGGGGGTGTGACGCGCGAGTTTCCTTGGAAGTTAAACAGCTCGTACAATTTCGATTATGGGATTGCGGATGCAAATAGTTTATCTGTTGATTTCGGGATGATGGTATGGTTGGCTAGAAACGCAACTGGTCTTGTAACCTTTATGATGTCAGGTGGCCAAAAGCCTAGTGTTATATCCTCACAGGCTGTGAATGTTCTACTAGAAAACTCGACGCAGGATAATACCCTAAGTCCATTTTTAAATAATGAAGTGGATGGATTCTTATATCAGTATGAGAACACTATTTTCTATAGAGCGAGTGCGGGGCAATTTGTAAATTTTGGTGATTTGGATATTTTAGATAAATCAAACTCGATTGAATATAATTTTGACACTGGAAAGTGGGGTCGTTGTATAGAGCTTAATGGTGAGCGTTCACGGATACAAAAGCATATATATTTTAACAATGCGCATCTGGTAACGGTGTTAAACGATTCAGCCATTTATCAAATGGCAGGGAATATTTATCATAATGAGTTAAGGAATCCTAATCAGCCAGATCCACAATCGGTAGATCCCACCAATCCTGCGTTTTTAAAATATCCTATGCGTTATGAGTTAGTAACACAGCAGATTTTCTTACCTGATTATTCTGAGTTCATGGATGAATATGTTGAGATTGATTTTGTTTTTGGGAACAAAACTTTTTATAAGAGCAATGCGCCCTTTCTTAATACTGTATTTGTTGTCGGTGAGACATCTACGCCGACAAATCCTGTTTATATGCTTACAGAGGATGATAAATACATTATTGCAGAGGGTTCAAACACACCCACTTTTGACGACAACCATTATTACGCTTTATTTAAACCTCACATTGAGCTTTATTATTCTGATGATGGTGGAGAGACATTCTTAACCGCTGATTTAAGAGAGTTTAGCCCTCTTGGTGCGTACCGCTGGAGGATGCGTTGGTATGAGCTAGGGATAAGCCGCAATCGTTGCTATAGGCTCATTTGTGTTAGTTCTGCGCCTATTGTTATATTAGGGGCTGTGCGCAATACGATGCGGGTAAGCGGTGGTGCAAACTGATGGCTTTATTTTTAGATAGGATTGACTCGGCCCCTATAGTAAGCGGAGATTTTGACCCTCAATTTTTGCAATGGCTTTGGGTATTGATTGATACATTGAATGAGACTATTGGGGATATACAAAATGCGTTTAATTTTTTAACCGCTCCAAATTT
>QGNH01001341.1_pt2 | contig 35534 bp, 42 predicted proteins | sample 1735481 | NCBI WGS metagenome assembly QGNH01 (sample SAMN09239004, study PRJNA386568) | Viral metagenome, whole genome shotgun sequencing project. | reverse complement strand
ACGCCACTTTTTGAACCACGCCGATTAAGACGCGTTTTCCTTTCCGAAGAACTGCGGCAGCAGCGGTCGCGAGGCCTCCAGGAGTTCGTCGAGCATGGCCTTTGCCTGGTCGGGCAGGATCGCCATTTCGTCGGTCAACAGGGCCTGGAGCGCCGCATTACGGTCGCCCTTGGCGGCCGCGTCGGCCACCAGCTCGTGCCACGCGAACCGCTTCTCGAGGATTCCCTTCAGGACGCGCGGCGCGGGGCCCATGTACACCGGCCTGGCGCCGCAGGAGTCCACGACGGCCTGGATCTCGACCTCCGCGTCGGCCGGCAGATTGGGAATGGCGCCCTGGTTGGCGATGTTGGCGATGCAGATCGCCTTCTGCCCGGCGGCCAGGGTTTCCATCAGCGAGATCGTGCCCTCGCCCACGACCGGTTTTGGAAGTTGCCCGGCCGCGTCGGGCCGGCGCAACCCGCTGACGCCCGTGAACGCGTTGCGAAGGAACTTGGCCAGTTGGGTCTTGTCCAGCAACCCCTGGAACTGTTTGAGGAACGCCGCCCGCGCCTCCGGGTCAGGCCCGGAGCGGACCGGCATCGGCGAGGAGGGATCGAACCCATGCCTCATGGCCGACTCCGCCAGCTCCGGCGGAAGCTTATCGGCGTTTCCGCCCTGCGCCAGGTACGGATAAAACTCGATGATGTGATCGTCCGAACGATACACGATGCGATGCCCGTACGCCGCCGACAGCCGTTGGCATATCGCCGAACCGGCCGGCACGTCCTGCTCGGCGGCAAGACGCATGACCTTCTGGGTCAGGTCCTGTCCTTTGTGCGCGATCCGTGTAAACCAGTAGTAATGGTTGGTGCCGATCCAGAGGCAATCCAGTTCGTCCGCCGGCAGGTTCAGCATCTCGGCCACGGCGTAAATGCCCGACTGCACGCCGTGGCAGACGCCGATCGCCGCGATGCTCGAATATTTGTGGATCGCCCGCATCAGCGCGGCCATCGGGTTGGAATGGTTGAACAGGATCGCCCGCGGGCAGCGCCGCTCCATGCGGCGGCAGATATCGAGATAGACGGGAATCGACCGCAGGGCCATCATCATGCCCGCCGGGCCGCCCGTGTCGCCGACGATCTGCCGGATGCCGTACTTGGCGGGAATGTGCACGTCGGCCTGGTGATAGTAGGAGTAGTACACGTCGCGGCCGACGTCTGCGCCGCTTCCGCCAATGGAGGAAACCGCGAAGTCCGCCCCGTCCAGGGCGTCGTCCAGGTCGGCGGCGGCCCGCACCTTCATTCGCGTGCCGGCCTCGTCGGCCAACCGTTGCCCCATCGCGGCCATGCGCCGGTTCTTCTCGGCGTCGATGTCGTAGAGGACGATTTCGGATTCGGCCAGTCCTTCCGCCAGCGGCAGCAGCGCCAGCGAACCGTATTCGCCGAAGAAGTACAAGCTGCCGCTGCCCAAACCGACGATCTTCTTGCTTGGCATCGCATTCCCTTTGTCATCGCCATTGGGCCAGCCCACGCGGCGGCCAAGATGGATTGAGACGGATTATACCGTCAGCGGCGGCCCTAAGAATAGCCACGAATTACGCGAATTGCGCGAAAACAACAGCCAGAGAGATTAACAAAAAGAGACGACAAGTACAGTACGCGGTTGATTCGGAGCAAAACGACGTTGATTCGGAGCAAAGTGATTCGGAGCAAGAACCGAATGGGGCGCGAACTTTGAGCGTAAGGGGCGAATCTGGCGTCTTTTATTCGTCCCATACGCCTACTTCAAACCTGCGTTAAAGGCCGAGAAAACGTCCACGGCCGATTGTCACGAATCAACGTCGCGAACCGGCCCCACCGATCACCGCGCGGCGATCATGGGGCGGTTTGAAAACAATAGTTCAACACTCACCTTGAACCGGTTGCCGCCGTGGCGGGTTATACCGCCGATGGTGAAGAGGCTTGACCGGAGGCGACGCGTGGGCAGCCCCGCGTACAATTCCGCCGTCAATGGCGTGTCGTTAAGGCTTAAAAGAAAACGGCCATCGATCCTCCGCAGGGCGGCGGCAAGGGCGCGGTGGTCGCATTCGGCGAACGGCGTGCTGTAGCAATTCGCTAAGCCGATGTATGGAGGATCGACATAGAACAACGTGTGGGGTCGATCATAACGGGCGATGCACTCCAATGCGGGGAGAGACTCCAGTATCACGTGGCGGAGCCGTTCGATCAGGCCGTCCAGCGAGGCCAAGACGCGTTCCGGCAGCACGACCAGACTACAGGCCGACGATGATGTGCCGAACACCGGGTCGGTTCTTTTTCCGCCAAAGCAGACTCGATTGCAATACCAGAATTTGACCGCGCGGGCAAAGTCGCTCGCGGGCTCGGATCGCAAGAGGAGGTTGAACTCCGCGCGGGAATAAGGCATCGAGCCGACCTCGGCGGCGAGGCGGCGGCCGCGACGATGAAGCACGCGGCAAAAATTAACCAGCTCGCCGTCCAGGTCGTTTAGGACCTCCTGGCCCGAGTTGCTCTTGGGCTTGGACCAGAACAGCGACGCGCCGCCGCAGAACGGCTCCACATAGCAGACGTGCTCGCCCAGGAATGGGAGGATGTCATTCACCAGGCGGGCCTTCCCGCCTGCCCATCGAACGGGTGCCGCGAGGCGGATTCTGTCTGTCTGTCTGTCTGTCTGGTCATTCATTGTCGCCTCTGGCCTTTCCTGATTACGGTTACGGCTCACGCCGCCTCGATCTTCTGGACGGCCTGGAGATCCGCCAGCAACTGGCCGTAGTCGATGTTGAGCGGGCTCGCGCCCTGGCCGTTGAGCTGTTCGGGGCTCGCCAGCGCGTAGGCCTCATCGCAGCGGGTCTGGAACCAGCCATTGCTGGCGGGCTGATCCTTGGCCCACGTCACGGGGTAGAACAGGCCCGTGGCGGCCGTGTGGCGGCCCACCATCACGCCGTGGCCGCCCCAGGAGCCGTTGGTCGGATCGCCCTGGGTGTTGTCCGTGGGGATCGTCCAGGTCTCGCCGCCGTTGAACTGCGAGCTGTCGGAGGCGGCGAGCTGCACGCCCGCGCCGATGCCACCGAAAATCCGGATCGCGGCGCGGACCTCCAGGAGGTTTCGCGGATCGACCGCGACGAACGCGCCCGCCTTTTTGCCGCCAATGCCGGTGTTGACGAAGAACTTCATCGCGGTCAGCATGTCCACGCCGTTGTCGGTCGGGTTGTAGCCTTGTTTGTCCGTCCGCGATGGGTCAAACCCGGCGCAGGCGGAATAGGCGGTCAGCACGTCGTCCGTCGTCAACGCGAACGGCCTGCCGGCAAGGGCGTCCCAGCACTGCAGCAGGTTCGCGAACATCGCGAATACGCAGCAGCCGTAGCGGTCATTGCCCCACATCTGGAGCGGCCCCATCGGGCTCTCCCAGTCCACGTCGTCGGGCATGTCCGCCAGCAGGACCGACAGGTCCGCCGGCAGGTAACTGGCCAGTCGCAGCGTGCGGCCCAGGGGATCGATGCGTTTTGGTTTGAGGCCGAGTTTGAGGTTCATGTCGACTCCATTCGGGGTTGAGGGTTGTGATGTTCAAGAACGATGTAATCGGTAATCGGTAACCGGTAATCGGGAACGGCTGGAAGCGGCTCTTGCCGATTACCGGCTGCCGCTTACGCCGTTGGCTTGTTCGTCGGGGCCTTGGCCGCCCGGCGGACGGCCGCCGCGTTGCTGTGGCGGATGCCCATCACACCGGCCATGCCCGTCGAGCCCTCCAGCAGGCCGAACACCTGGTCCGGGATCACCAGCCACTTGTTGGCCTGCACGATCATGAGCACGATCAGGGCCAGGAACGCCAGGTGCGGCGTATATTGATCCAAAAAGTCCTTCACGTTCTGCCACATGTTTAGCTCCTTGATGTTTTCCAACAGCGATCGAACCTCGTCAATGATGGCGGCCACATCGCCGCTATCCCAGAAAGAACGCACTCATTTGCCCCTCTCCATGGCCGGCGCGGTCGTGAGCAGTTTGGGGATGTTGATCGTGGCCGACGCGTTGACCGTGTTGGGCCCGACCGTCAGGTAAACATCCACATGCTCGATGATGATCGTCGGCGCCGGCATCGATGTCGGACCCACCTGGGTCGGCCCGCATGCGGACAGCCAGCAGGCCGCCGCCAGCAGGATCAGGATGATAACGCAGGTGCGCATGGTCATATTCCTATGGCGGCGCCCGCCGCCAGGATCAACGCCTGGAGGATTTTCCAGCCCGCGTCCACCAGGGTGTTCTGGCCGGCCACGTGGGCATTGACGGCCGCGACGGCCGCGTTGCCGCCGGTCAGACAGGCCGCCTGGATCTGGGAATCGGTCATCTGTGCGATCACCAGCTCGCGGGCGGTCACCGTGTCGCCGGCCTGTACGTTGGCCCACCATTGGATCACCTGGTCCGTGGCCATCTGCGCCACGATCGGCAGGTCGGCGGAGATCTGGTCCTTCACCGCCGACGGCAGGCTGTTGTACAGATCGATCCATCCCGCCGGCAGTTTCGCCGCGATGATGTCCAACAGGGTTTGTGTGTCCTTGGCCGCCAGCTTGATCTTTTTGGCGGTCCGCTTATGCAGCATCACGGTCTGCGTCGTCTTGTCCGCCAGCATCCCCCCGATCGTCAGCACCGCGCGAAGGTTGGCGCTGGCGATGGAATTGAGGTACGCGGACGAAGGCGGCGTCGCCGCCCACCGGCCGCCGGAGATGGACAGGTCCCGCGCCGCCTTCATCTCCGCCAGCAGCTCATACAATGCGGGTTGATACGCCTGGTCAAAATTCAACCACCCGTGCCCCGCGCCGAACAGGTAATTGCCAAGCCAGGTTCCCTGCGCGTTGGTGGCGATCGTGTCGGCGAACTCGCCCACGCTGATGTTGACGTCCAGGCAATCCTGCGCGCCCAGCGTGCCCGCGTCGGCTTGCGGCTTGAGCACGGCGACCGACTGCGCCGTCGTCGAAACCAGGGCCGAGACGGACGTATTGGCCACCGCCCCCGCGCATCCGGCGCAGGCCGCCAGCGTCAACAGTCCCGCGGCGACGGCCGCGACAAACAATCCTTCGTAAATCCGTTTTGAACGCATGTTTTCTCCGGTGCCCATCGGGCGGTTAAAGGTCGTCATCTAAGAGGTCCTCATAATGTAGGCCAGGGCGTAGTATTTCGGCATCACGGCCGTGATCGTGTGCGCCAAGTCGGCCGCCGCCGCGTTGGCGGCGTTATTGATCGCCGTGGCGTTGTCGGCTGACCCGCTAACGGTGCCTCCGGGCCCGGTGTCTATCTCGAACCAACTGCCGCCGCCGGGCGTGTTCACTTCCAGCGTCTGCTGGGCGATGCTGACCGTTACGCCCGACACGGCATGCTGGTGAGGCTGTTGCGTGTGGTTATGATTCAGGTCTGCGGCCGCGTGGGCCGCGATGGCGGCGCTCGCTCCGGCGTTCGCGCCCGGCGCATAGGTGTTTCCCGCGCCCACGACGAACCGGTCGCGGAGGTCCGGCGTGCCGCCGGTCCCGTCGCACAGCGCCCAGCCGGCGGGGATCGCCGCGATCGCTCCGGACCATAGGATGATCCCGCCGACGGGGAATGCCCCGCTGGAGGTCTCCTGCACGTCCCAAAGCTCCAGCGTGTTGCCCTGCCAGAAAATCAGCGCGTACGATCCGTCGGGAGCCGGCGTGTAGACCAGGCCCGCGTTGCGGGCCTGCGCCGGGGCGATGCCCGTGCCCAGCGTATAGCCCCAGAGGTCCGTGACGGTGTAGGTCCATGTGGAGGGCGGACCGGCGTAGCCGCCGTCCTTGACCACCTGGACCGGGAACAGGCAGGACTCCTGGTACCCGATCAGCATCCATTCGTTGCTTTCGGTGGTCTGGGCGGCGCCCAGGTAATCGGTGAACGCGACCGCGAACGCCGGGATCGCCTGGAAGGTCCACAGGCACAGCGACTGATACGGGTCCGCGCCGGGCCCAACGGCCAGGCGGCGCGTGGGCACGCAAATCGCGGGCTTGTACGTGCCGTCCGCGTTGCGGCTGGCGGAGGGCGCGAACCGCTGGCCCGCGCGGTCCACCTGCTCCAGGTACCAGCCGGTGTCGCCGGAGGCGGTGGTGAAGCTGGTGGCCGGCTGCCCCACGTCGGCGCCCATCCGGATCCGCACCAGGATCGCCTCGGAGTGATGCACCGGCGCGAACGGCCCGGCAGCCGGCTCCTGACCATATACCGGCCCGGCCGAGTCGGGCTGGGTCAGGCCGACCAGCTTCTGGATCAGCGGATTGTGGGCGAGGCCGGGGATGTTGATCATGCGCCGGCCCTCCGGAAACGGAGAACCGCGGAATGACAAAGTAAAGAGTCGCGATTCCGGCTCTTTACTTCAGCCTTCCGCGGTTCGAATGTTCGAATGTCCATTTCTCGCTGTTTCAAAGCTGCGACACCTCCGCCCAGGGCGGCGCGGGGGGCGTCGCGTTGTCCGCCGACACCGGGGCCAGCAGGACCGGCTCGGACGGCGTGCCGGACGCCGTGACCGTCCGCACGGCCAACTGCACCGTCTGCCGGTCGGAAAAAACCCGGCTGAAGATCACCGTCCGGCGCGCCGCGATCGCCAGCGTGGACGGAGCGAGCGGCGTGAGCGGCGCGGCCCAGTCGGGCGTTCCGCCGGCCACGATCGCCGCCTGGATCGCGACGGCCGTCGATGGCGAGCCGGTCGCGTTGTACGCGTACGCGATGCCCAGCGTCCCCACCAGCGACGCGAAGGCGAAGCTCCCAGCGCCGTCAATGGCGTTGGGAGCCGGTTCCACCAGCGCCCCGGCGTGGATCATCGCGGAGCATACGCAGTCAACGTTGGTTTCCTCCACGCCCGAATCGCTCATGGCCCGAAGCCCGAAATACCACGGCGTGTCCCACGCCAGGCCGCATGGGGCCAGCGAGATCCGGGCGCCGCCCGGCGGCGCGGACGCGACCGGCGCGGAAAAGTCGATGCCGCCCGCGTCCGCGCCGACGTAGAGCAGATATCCGCCGCCGCCGGGAACGGTCCAGTAGGGGTCCCATCCGGGCGGGTCGAAGGCGAAGATGTCGGGGTTTGTGCTCATGTTCTTCCGTCGCTAGCTGATGGTCGGCGTCGTCCGAACGCCTGGGCTGGTCATCGTCGCCTGGCAGATCACCGTCACGCCGTCGGCGGCGTAGATCGTCCATGTGCCGGTGGCGGCGGTCCACGCGGTCTTGCCCACCGAGCGGCCCAGGATCACCTGGAGCGCCTTTTGCAATGTCACCGTTCCGTCGATCGTCAGGGCCGCCACAGCCGTCGCCACGGCCACCGCCGTGGGGGCGGCGGGGTTGTTGCAGGTCACCTTCCCGTTGGCATCCACAACCGGCAGCGTCTGCGGATTCCACCCCACAGTTGCCGTCGTGATCGCAGACGTCGTCTGTGCCCCGGTCAGAGGCTGCGGACCGTTCCCGCCGTAATACATGCGAGCCGTAAACGGCCCCGAACTCATCACCGGTACGGCTGGATAAATATTCGAGGGTCCCAGATACATAGCCTTCGTCAGGTCGGCGCTCCCAATGTCCGACACCAGGCAAAGGAGCCACTGGTTGACTGTGGCGCCGTCACTGTACAGCCAGATAGCGTAGGTCTGCGTCGCGTCGACGAACACGGGCTGCCCATTCTGGACCAGCTTTCCGAGGCTGTATTGCCGGGCGATGGGATAATTCGGGTCCGGCCCCGTACTGGCCGGGTCCCAGGCCAGCGTGACCGATTGGCCAGAAACGAACTGTAACTTGTCCGTCTGTGCCTTGATTGTCGCCGCGTCCACCGTCTGATTTTTGCTGGCGACGGTGAAATTGCCGGCCGAGTCCGCCACGTTGTACATCCGCTTGAACGCGGCCGCCAGGTATCCGCCCGTCTCCGTCAACGCCGTGGACATGATGCCCGTCAGGTACACGCCCACGCCCGCCAACCCATTCTTGAAATTGCCGATGGCCGTAGCGTTGGGCACGTTCACCAGGTCCATTTGCGCGCCGGCGTTGATGTCATGCAAGTCGCCGACTCGCTTGGAGTCCAGGAGGAACGTGTCCAGCGTCGCGGCCGTGGCGATGGTGGCGATGGTGGCGCTGGCCACAATATTGCACCGGTCGGCGAGGGCGGCTGACGCATAGATCGTCCCTGTGACCTTGTAGAGGCCGGTCGTAACGTTCGCGACGGTCAGCGGCGTATTGGCCGCATCGGAGGCGCCGTCGCGATAGAAGATTGCCGTGGGCAGGGAATCCGCGTTGACAAGAACGCCGGTGGCTCCTACGGTCTCGAAGTAGTATTCAATCGCGTCGCCTGGTTTGTAGCTCATGCTGCTCTCCGTCGTTTCAGGAAGTCCATCAGGCCGCCCGGGGAGGCAACCACAATTCGCGGCGATCCACCCTGTGCCCCAAGAACGCTTCCGATGCCACGGATGCCGGGCTTGCCGGAGGGGGCGGCGGGCGTGTAGGTGCCGTACACGCAGAGTTCATTCGTGCCGCTCAGCAGTTGGCTGCCCGTAAAATCGACGGGAGCCTCGCTGTTGGCCTGCCTCCGCATATGGCTGGTGTCGGCGACCGTCACAACCCCGCCGGCAAGGTGCTGCAACCCCAACGAGTACCCTAGAAAACCGAACCAGTACGATTGACCGGAAACCAACGCGTACGAGAGTGGGAATGTGTACGGGCCGGTCAAGACCGCTTGGTAGGTGGACGTGGCCAACAACGCACCGGGCACTCCGCCGTTGTCCGCCCAGAGGCAGGCGACGGTGGAAAACCCGCCGAGACTTTCCAAATCGTTGAACGTCACCGACGTCAGCGTTCCATTCTCGGTCATCGTGAATGGACCGCTGGCGTACTGATAGTTGTTGATGGTATTCAGTGTTGCGGTGGGCGTCGCGTTGTTGCCGAATGTTGCCATTTTACGCCTTCGTGTAACCGGCGGCGGCCAGAGCGCCGCTCGCGGCAAGCCCGGCGATCAAAGCCGCAAGAGCCGCCGGGGTCGCCAGGGCCGTCTGAATGACCGGCGACTGAATCGTGCTGGTCGCCAGATAATCTCGCCGTGCCGCGATGTCGGCAAGGATGCCGGTCCAGCCGTTCGTGGTCGCTGTAGTTTGACGATCACCCAGGCTCTGGAGGATGCCCGATATGTTCGTGACGGCGTTGGCGATCTGATTCACCAAGTCGGCACTCTGTGCCGCCAGGTCAATTGCCGTCGCCATGTCGCCCGCCGCTACTCCGTCCAATGGGTTGCTCATTTTCAAACCTTTCTGCCCCTCGCTGACGCTTGGGGTTCTTTACTGATAAGTTTCCAAAAGTTCCAGCGGCCGCGCGGCCGCCTGTTTTATCGTTCGCTCTTCACCGATTACCGATTACCGATTACCGATTACGCCGTTCTCAGACTCCCAGGCACCTCATCATCATGCGCGCCCGGCAGTCCGTGATGTCGTCGATGGAGTACTGCCCGCTGATTCCCGACAGGCCGCTCGTTCCCGCGCCGACCGTCGCCAGCGGGAAGTGCGGCGTCGCCGGCAGCGCCGGAAAGCCTGTTTGATTGACCGTTAAAACGCCCGTTTGGGTCAGGTAAACGTAATTTACGGCGTTGTTCGCCAGCGCCCCGACGCCGCCGGCGTACGCGACGATCGTCGTGCCGGCCGCCACATTGCCCGGCCGCACGCCAAACGCAAGCGGGCCCGAGTCGTCGGGATACACCTCCAGAGCCGCCGCCGCCACGATCGCCTTGGCCAGCCGGGCGATCAGGCGCGGCAGGTCCGCCGTGTTCGCGTCACCCAGGACGGCAAGCGGAATACCCGGCGCGAGCGTCGTGCCGAAAAGTGCGTTCGCCTGCGAGTCGGTCTTGAAGATTTCAGCCATGATTATTTCCTTACTGGTCGTCCGGGCTTAGCCCGAACGAAAACACAAGGGCGTCCGCGCCCGCGTTGTAGCTAACGGCCATGAGGCCCGACGGCTCTGCGGGCGTGCCCAGCGGCCAGGCCCGGACCACGCGGCCGCCGGAGGCGACCGGCGGATTGCCGGCGGCGTCCCTGGCCGCGATCGCCAGATCGTAGATGCCGTCGGTCATCGGCGGCGTGTCGCAGGTCAGGAGGCCCGCGCCGTATCCGAACAGGCCGGCCCCGAATGCGGCCGCCCCGAAGCCCAGGCCGCCGTCCCAACGGCCGAAGGGCGCCGCGCCGAACCGGCCCAGGCCGAATCCCACCTTGCCCGCTCCGTGCGGCCAGGCCGCGATCGGGGCCGGGCTGATCGGCGCGGCGTAGCTGACAGCGCCCTCGGGCCCCGCGTACACGTTGTACGCGCCGCCCAGGTTGACCCGCTGGTCCTGCGGCCAGGCGACGCGGAGGCGGGATGTCGGTTCAATTCCCACGGGCCCCCCGGAAAAGGCGAACCGACGAATGGCGAACCATCGAACGGTGAATGTCGAAATCCAGGGCCGGATTCCCGGCCCGGACTTCCGGCCTCGACGGTTCGACGGTTCGGCGATTCGTCATTCGCTGTGTCCTCATTTCACGGCCGCCTGTCTGTCCGTGTCCAAAATAAGCTCCGTCTGCCAGGTCTCTTTTGTCAGCCGGAGGATCCGCTGAACGACTCGCGGATAGCGAACCGACGCGCCGGAGTTGACGCCCAGGGGCACGTTGATGCCCGCGATCTGCCGCACGCTGGACAGTAGAGCGATGTCCGGCCGCAGCGTCTCCATCGTGATCGAGCCCTCGACGAACCGGTCCTCGTTGGCGTCCTGGATGTAGGCCGCCACGGCCGGGAGCGTGGTGAATCCGCCCTGAGCCACCACGGATTGCCCGAACCGGTTCCTGGGCGGACTGGCGCCGTCGGCGGTGTCCGCGGGGAGGAATGCGCCGATGCCCATGCCCATAAACTCCGGCTGGGCGAACACGCTGGCGGGGCTGCGGTAGCGGATCTGTCCGAGCTGCTCGCGGTCAAACCACGCGCCCTGAAGGAACTTCGTCCCCGCGGTCGCTCGGGCCGAGGCGGCAAGGACGTTCCGCAGCGGAGCCTGCACCGAGCAGGTGATCCGCATCTTCAGCATGGCGGGGTCCGCCTGCAGGACGGACATGAAGTTGTCGTCGTACTTATCGCCCAGCGGATTGTTGGGCGTGATGCCGAAGAGGTTTTCCTGATTGATGTAGAGTCCCAGGCGGCCCTGGAGGATCGTGTGCGAGCCCTTGAACGGCCACCAGGAAATTCCGCCGTCGATGGACCACTGCGCGAACGCCTGGCAGCCGGACCCGATCGCCGTGTCGGTCAGGCGGGTCAGCAGCGGGCAGGCCGGGTACTGCATCTGGGGCCAGGAGCCGGCCGCCTGCCCGCACAGGGCCGCCACATCGGTGATCGGCTGCGCGGAGTAGTAGCCGTCGGTGTTCGCGTCCCACAGCCGCCCCGTCAACGCGTGGCGGGCGAAGAGCGATCCCATCGTGCAGTACATCTGCACGTAGGGATCGCCGGAGGAAATCTGTTCCTTGCCGCACTCCACCGGGATCATCGTCGAGGGCGGATTGTCCGCCGGATCCCAGCAGGGGTACAGCGGCGCGGTGATCTCGATAATGCCCGTCCCGCCGGCGACGATCGGGGCGGTGATGCAGGAGATCGTGTTCTCGGCCACGCTCGCCGCGAAGGCGTTAGTCTGGGTCGGGTCCAGTTTGCCCGACGCCTGTTTGTTGACCGTCACGGCCGGCCCCATGCCCCGCTTGACCACCAGGATCCGGTGCGCCGGCGCGCCGGTCGAATCGGTGGAGCACTGTGCCACCACGTCGTAGCCCACGGAGTTGCAGAGCCTGGCCAGCGCCGCCCACAAGGAAAGGCCCGTCACGTCGCACTGCACCACGGGGGCGGCGGCGTAGTCGGCCGCCGCGAACGCGGGTCGCCCGCAGAACGCGTCCGTGGGATTGTGCGCGGAGATCAGGTAATCCACCGCGTCCAGCAGCCGCCAGAACGTCGTGCCCGCCGCGTACCGGTCGGCGAAAAAATAGCACTGCGCCTGATTGTAGCTGGCCATCGCGCCCGCGCGGTTGGGCAGGCCGCCCTCGTTGAAGCTGCTCTTCATCGCCGTGCACCAGAGCGGCGCGCCCGCCATCGACGCCCGCACCTGGCCGTACACGACGAACTGCTGATCCCGCCACAGCCGGAACTCCGCCGATACCGCGGTGATCGTGGCGTTCTGGGTCCGGTCGTAGGACCAATCCGACTCCGTGATGTACCCATCGAACAGCACCGTCGGCGCGCCGGCCTGCCCGTTAGCGCCCGCGGAGCCCGCGAGCTGGATGGTGATGGAGTCGTCGGTGGAGAAATGGCCTCGCCAGTTCCAGACGTTCGCGCCGCCCAGGCCGTCGGCGGCGGCCGCCGGGAAGTTATACGCCAGCTTGGCCGTCCCGAACTCCGGGGCGCAGCGATCGTGGATCTCCATCGGGACGAAGATCTGCGTGGGCCGGCCGTTCAGGAGCACCGTCAGCGGCAGGATGGGCGGATATTTAGCCATGCCGCCCTCCGGAAAAGGAGAACCGACGAATGGCGAACAATCGAATGGCGAATGCTCCGCGGTTTGCCGTGTCCTTGTCAGCCATAGATCCACCCGCTGTTCTCGCGCACGTCCAGCGTGTAGTATTGCCACACGTGCCCGCCGGAATAAATCCGGTGGCCCTGCCGGGCGTATTTAACAAGCACAAGCTGCGTGCCTAAATGCCCCTGGTCGTCGTTCCAGTTGCACTCCTGTCCGCTGTCCACCAGGACCTCGATGCCGCTCTCCAGTGCCGAGAGGCTGCCGTCGTCGTCGGCCACGAGCAGGGCGTGGCCGTTGGCGCCGACGCCGCCACGCCCGGCAATCCGGGCGTTCCGCGAGCCCTGGCAGGTGACCTGGCTGAACGCGCCCGTCGCGCCGGTCAGCTCGATCACCTTTTCGAAGCGGTTGCGAGGCTCCCAGATCCACACGTGGCCGCCGGAGCCAAGAAGGGCACTGCCGTTGATCATGTCACCCATGGCGGCCTCCGGAAAAGGGAACCGGCGAATGCTGAGGTTCAGGGCCGGATTCCCGGTCCGAACTTCCGACTTCGATTGTTCGATTGTTCGCCATTGGCTGTATCAGATTCCCGCCGGCATCCCCGGCACCGAGGCCGGATCGTAGCCGTTCTGGTTGAAATGGATCGTTCCGCCGTAAATGTTCACCGACTGCCGCACGCGGGCGTCTTCCTGTTTCTGCCGGAGATCCTCCTGGCGTTTCCGCTCGGTTTCCTGGGCCCTGCGGTGACGCTCCTCTGGAGTCACATCGGGTTCGGGGACGCCCGGCGTCCAGGGCGTTGGCGAGGTCACGGCCGATGGCGGCGCCGCCGGAGGAGCCATGCCTACAATTTCCAGAAGCGACCGGCCCGGCGTGGTTGGATCACCCAGTTTGGCCGCCGGCCTGAAAATGCCCTCCGTGCCTTCCTGGAACATCAGGTTCGCGGCTTCGGGATGATTTGCGAGATACCCCTTTATCTGCGCCTTCACGGCATCGGCGGTGTTTTGGTATCCCTCCCAGGACGTGGACCTCCCGGCGGCTTTTTCTCTCGCCACGGCATTGGTTGTGTCCACATACCTGGCCACCAAGCGGCCAATATATGCCTCCTCCTCAGCCGGGTCAGTCTTCCAATCGCCACCGTGGGCCTTATTGGCGGCAAGGATGTCCTGCATCGCTTTGGCGGACTTGCCGACCGGCGTGACGGAAGCGGCGACGCCTTCGGCCTCGACCCCGCGCGTGTAATATTCGCTGGGAGTCCTAGCGCGGCTGGCCGCAAGCTCCCCCTCAAGCAACGTTTTAAGATTCGGATAAGTCTTGAGGTCGGAGAAGAACTGATCCCGGTTTTCCCTTGGCGACTTTCCGGGCGAATGGCCGGTGGCAAACCACAACTCCATCGTTTTTCTGTCTTCGCCGCTGAGTATGTTTCCGGCCGCCTGCGCCTCGGCGACGCCCTGGATCTCCGCCTTGCCCATGCCGGTGGCCTTCGCCTCGCCGGCGATCTGGCCGATGGCCTGCTCGGTCGGCTTGGAGGTGATCTGGTTGCGGTGGCTCTCCACCTCCGCCGCCTTTTCCACGGCGGCGGCGATCTCGAGGTACGAGTCCCGCTCCTTGACGAGCTGCTCGATAACCTGCGCCGCCCGCTGTTTTTTTTCCTGCTCGATGCCGCTGAGCATGGAGACCGCCTGGCCGACGGCCATGATCGTCACGCCCACAAGCCCCATCGCCATCACCGCGGAGTTCTCCGCGTTGACCAGGACGTTGAGACCCTCGGCCGCGACCTGGAACTCCGGGCCCAGGGCCGCCACGTCGCGGAGCAGCGTCTTGTGGCGCATGGACAGCTCGCGGGCCGCGCCGGATTGCTTGTCCTGGCTCTGGGTGTGGTCATCGACAGCCGGGGTCGCCGCCTTGGCGGCCGCCCCGCTGGCCTGCGCCGCCTGGCCGACCTGCTTTTCCGCCGCCGCGACGGCGGCAAGGTCCTGTGTCGCCTTGAGGGCGCCGGGAGCCGAGACCGGGATTTTCAGTTCGTCTGCCATAAAGCTAAAATCGAACAGCGAATGGTGAAGAGCGGAAACGACGAAGAACGGGCTCTTGCCTTTTCCTGGTCGCCACTCGCCGACTAGCTGAACACTTCCATCGTGGCCCAGGTGTCCGACAAGCCCCACTGGGCCTTGCCCTTGATGGACTGCTGGCCGGCCTTTCCGCCGGCGTCCTTGGCCTCCAGGGACAGCTCGCCAGGCGGGTCGTTGAACTGGACGTTTTTGTAGGTGGCCGTGGCGGTGGCTCCCAGTTCGTTCTTGTAGGTCAGCGCCAGGTTGCCGGCGGCCGCCTCGACGCGGCCGTTCAGCTCGCTGGGGTCCATGCCCACAAGCTCGATCTCGATGCTACGGTCGGTGACCACCTCGACGGCCATGCCGGGCGATCCGGCCGGGCCGGGATCCACGCTCTTTGTGTTGCCCTTGCGGACAATCGCCTTGATGGCGGAGTTGACCACCGTCGACGAATGCGTCGCGGTCAGAAGGTTGAAAACTCGTTTGGCTCCGACGGCTTCAGACATAAGAGGCTCCTGTATAGGTTATCTAGGACACGGGAATCAGAAGCGGCCCGCTCGTGCGGATCCGCAGCTCGCCCACCGCTCCCACCTGGTCCAGGCCCGATGGGTTCGCGGAGGGCATGTACCACACCTGCCATTTGAAATCGTCGATCGTGCCGCCCAGGGCGCCGGCCGCTTCGACGGCCTCCACGCTGTCCTGGATGGCCGCCACAAGCTCCGTGATCGACTGGTCGAACTCCAGGCCGCCCTTGTTGGCCGCAAGCCGCAGAGCGACGATGGAGATCCACGTGTCGCCCTCGCGGTGGAAGTTGTCCAAAACGATCCCCAGGGCCGGCGGCAGTGCGACCATGTCCGGCGTGAAGAGCGCTCGCCTGACCGCGCGGAGCGACTTGCCGGCCGTGGTCGCCGGGCCGGTGATCGACGCCAGGCCGGCGGCGAGGTTCGCGATGACGTTGTTGATCTTGTTGGCCATTATTTCGCCCGCACAACCTCAAAAAACTTTGCCGAAAACGCCGTTCCCATCGCTTCGACCGATTTTTCGACTCCGCGAGTCAGCCAGTGCGTGGCCGGCAGCGTCACCCGCTGCACCAGTACGTACCAGATCTGCCACTGCGCCTTTCGAAATCCCCGGGCGCCGAGCATCTTGACCAGGAGGCTGGGCTTGCCCGCCCGCTTGATGAGCGTTAGGCCGTCCACGTCGCGCGGGCTGGCCACGTCGCGGGCGGCGGGGAATACAGGCACCGCCAGGGCTCCGGCGACCTTGGGCACGATCGTTCCGCCTTCCTCCTGGATCCGGGCGAATTTGGATTCGGGCATTTGCGATGGAACTCCGATCGCGCCCAGCGGCAGCGACGGGTCCAGCATCCATCCGGTGACCGCGTGGGCCAGCCCCGTGCCGGCGCCCCTGGCCCGCAGGCCCGACTCGCCCGAGACCAGGAACTCCCGCACACCCAGCTCGCCCGCGCGCAGGGCCTCTTCCATGGCCAGCAGGGCCGCCTGCCGCGACCTGCCGGCGAAGACGGCGTCGGCGGCGATCTTCTCGCGGGTATCGGACGGGATTTCGAGCGTCACGATCATCCGTACTTCCTCGGATGGAGCATCAAAATCGCGTCCCTGACCTGCGGCAAAAACTCGTCCTTGGCGTACCAGCTCGTGTTGCCGCCGGCCGCTCCGCCACCGGAGACGCCCAGTTGGTTGCGGCGCTTGAACCAGTACGCGCTTTGCAGGACCGCCGCCTCGACCACGAAGGCGGGCAGCGGGTATTCCGCCGGAGCGGCCGTCCAATGGCCCGTGGGCGCCAATCCCGCGACGTACGGATCCTGGTCCGGGCTCGTGCCGGCGACGGTGACCGCAGCCTCGCAGCGGTAGATCACGCCCAGGTATTGCACCGCGCCGCCCGGCGCGTAGGTGTCGGCCGCGTTCCAGTCCGTCGCGAACGTGTAGCCTCCCCGGTAGGTCAGCCGCACCGTGCGGACGCCCTGGAGGAACCAGACGATCCTCGTCAGCTCGCCCGTCTCCAGGTAGATCTGGTAATCCTGGTTGAGCACCAGCGGCGTCACCTGGTCCCACTGCTCGTACAATGCCTCGCGGAGGTCGCTGACCTCCACGATCGGGAAGCAATGCGTGTAGATCTGCCGAAACCGGAAATTCGGGCTGAAAAACTCAGTCTGGTAGACGCCGGCCGGCGTAAGCTCCAGCGCGTCTCGGGCGCCGACGTAGCGCCCCGCAGCGCGGGCGATGGATGACGACACGCCCGCGACGATGCCGCTGAGCACGACGTCGGCCGACGTGTCCGCCGGGTCGATGCCCAGGTTGTACTTGACTTGCGTTATGGCGCAAAGCATTGGTCACCCAAACCGTAATCGGTAATCGGCAAGAGTCCAAATGCCTCTTGCCGGTTGCCGATTACCGGTTACTTTGTTTTGCCCGGAAAGGCCTGCCGGTCCGCCGGCGTGTCCTGCATCCTGACCATGCCCCGCTCGACGTGGACGGGGACCAGGTGCTTGTGCATGTGCAGGGTGTCGCCAGCGGAGTAGGTCTTGCCGTTGTCCTTGAGGCCATCGATCGCGGCGGTCACTGTAACCATGCCGGTTTTGGGATCCGCCGCCGCCGCCGCCGCCGCCTTGGCCTTGTTCCTGTCAAACGCTTCCATCGTTCACCTCTTGTTTTTTTTTCGCCGTTACTCTCTACTCACCACGCCCAACGCTCTACGCTTCTTCCAGGGCCGCTCGCCGCGCCCGCCTCGGCGGGAAAGGAGGAAACCGCCGGGAGACCCGCGTCGCTTCGGGGGCGGGCGGGGCAAGGGGTCCTGGGACAGTGCCTGGCAATCGGGAACCGGTAATCGGGAACGGCCGGAAAGGACTCTTGCCGTTTGCCGATTACCGATTACCGGTTATGGGTTACTTCGCGGCCGGCGGGACCGCGCCGACCTTCGCGCCGTCGGCCGGGACCTCATTGAGGATCTCCAGCCGATCCTCGGTGTGCGCCTCGGCGACGTCCAGTGGGATCACCGCTTGGGTCGGCGTGACCTTGTTGCCGTTTCGGGTGGGTCCGATGTGCAGGCCGCCGTAGGCGATCGCCTTGTGGATCAGCACCAGCACATTACCCTGTTTGTTCGTCTTACGTTTCGCGATTTCTGCCATTATCGGCTCCTTCAACGCGGCCTTTCCGGGCCACTGGGAAGATCGTCGGGAGTGGGAGTTGGGAGTAACATAAGCGGCCGTTACACCTCAACGCCCAACGATCTTCCCAGGGGCCCGGCCCCGCCCTGCGGCGGGAACCGGGAGGCCCTGGGGAGGAATCAACTTCCGGCGTACGCGGGCTGCGTGGTCACTCCATGCAGGCCCACGAGGATCCAGCCGATGGTGTCGTCCACGTACATCAGCGTGGTCTTATCGCCGACGTTGGCCAGCGTGATCGTGGAGAACCCCGTCTTGGTGGCGGGCGTGATGACGGCGGTGCCGCTGCCGACGGTCTTGACCGTCACCTGGAGCACCTGCCCCGGCGTGCCGTTGGCCAGCGTCCATGCCTCGGCGCCCGCGCTGCCGATCGCGGCGTTGCACACGGCGTTGGTGACGGGCACCGCGCCCGCTCCGGCCGTCTTGGTGGAGCTGCCCTGCGAAAACGTCGGAACGGCGTTGACGTATCCGGCGGTCACCAGGACCCGGATCGCGGTGTTGGGGGCGCTGGAGGCGGTGTATGCCGCGCCGCACACCCGCACCTGATTGGCGCTGGCGGAGGAGATCGTGACGGCCCGGCCGGTGGAATCGCAGGTGACGATATCGCCCACATTGACCGTGCCTCCGGATGTGACGGTGGAGAATGTGCCGATGGGCGCGTACCGGGTCAGGCTGTTGGCCGTGGCGGTCAACTCACAAACGCCGACCACCTTGTCCTGGGCGGATGTCGCCGGGACGACCACGCCGGCGGCCGAGAGCTTGACGAAATAGGCCGCCGTCACGCCGCCGGAGCCGGCCTTGGCCGACTCGGTCACCGGCTGCCCGGCCGCGTGGGCGGTCTGAGTTGGAAAAACATCCTGGAGGAAGATCAGGGCCGTCACGAAGACCAGAAGGCCTATCGGCAGCCACGCGCTCTTGAGTCGTTGCTTCATTTCAATGCTCCTGTAATGGTTGTTAAAAGTTTTCACTTTTCCGGTCCAATCCCTGCTTCCGCGCGACACCGCAATGACGTTTTCGACTTTCGGGCCGCCTGCCCGCCGGATCGATCCGGCGGGCAGGCGGACCATCCGATGATTGCTCTAGGCGTGCACCGCCGGCGCGATCAGGCAGTGCGGATCGGACTCCTGGAAGTCCACGTAGGCGATGCCGCGCACCGCCACCATGTTCTGGTCGAACCAGACGTCGGCGGAGGTGTCGATCTTCAGCTCGCGGAGGATGCCGAAGTAATGCGACATCTCGAAATTTCCGAAGGCGGCGAACTTGCTGCCCGCCGTCACATTGGCGGCCACGGGCATGCGTTTGCAGATCGTGTAGGGGTACCCGTCGATCGTGGCGGGGTTCTCACCGTCGCCACGCTGGTAGATCGGAGCGCCGAACACCTGCGCCCCGCCGGCGGCCGTCGCCGATCGGATGTTGCGCATCGCCTGGAACACCGACAGGTGCATCAGCCACGACGCGTCGTTGTAGGCGTACGCCACCGGCAGGCTGCCGTCGATGTAGCCGACGTCCAGGGCGTCCAGCGCCGCCACGGTGGTGTGCGACTGCGTGGGAGCCACGGACGCCACGTCGCTGGACTGGAGGACGCCGGTGATCATGGCGTAGTCGGCCGATCCGTCGCCGTTGATGACGGCGTTGTCCCAGGCGTCGGACATGGCGTAGACAGTTTCGGTGCCGACCAGTTGGCCCAGGTCGACCAGCAGGCCCGGATCCAGGAACATGATGGTGGGGATGCCCGACAGGACCGCCCACTCGTTGGGCGCCAGCGTCACGGAGCCGAACGCCACGCCGCTCTGGCGGATCTTGGCCGCGATCGCGGTCGGATAGGCGGTCAGGCCGCCGGTGCCGTCGGTGTTGTAGACGCGCCGGGGATAGATCGTCTTGCCGAAGGTCGCCAGGGGCACGCGGCGGAACTTTGTGAATGCCGTTCCAACCGCCTCGACGTTGCGGATCAGCTCCGCGCGGAACTCGTTGGAGATCAGCTCCTGGCCGGCCCCGGAGATGTCCGGGCTGATGTTCGCGTCCGCCTTGAACTGTCCGGCGACCTTCTCTACATCTTCGGCCGTGTCGCGGGTGTACTTGGGCAGCTCCTCGTAGCGGATCTTGCTGGCCGGGCCACGGCAGATCTTGGCGGCGAAGTGGGCGCCGAACCGCCGGGCGGTCTCGTCGTCCATAAACGCCCGCTTGTCGCGCAGCATCTGGATCCGCTGCGCCTTGCCCGAGGGGACCAGGCTGTAACCCCGCCCCTGATTGAGCCCGATCCTGGCCAGGGCGTCCAGTTGTTTCTGCGCGGCGTCCAAATCCTTGCGGAGTTGTTCGGCCGTCGCCTTCATCTCCTTGATCTGCGGCGAGGGGTCGTTTCCGGCCTGCGCCCTGATGGCCAGATCCACTTCCTTCAGCAGCGTCGCGGCGGCGGCGGTATCGCCCGACGCGACCGCCTTGCTGTACGCGGTCCATTTTTCTTCGATCACGTTTGCCATGTTTGCCTCTTGCGTTCTTCGCCGATTACCGATTCCCGGTTGCCGGTTACTGTTGTTTTAATTGCTGCAGCGACCGCGCGGCCGCCTGCAGTGCGTCGGGAGCTTTCGGGGTCGAGCCGCCGCCGGCGCCCTTGGGGCCCTGGCCGCTCCCATGGCCATGGCTCCGGCAGCCGGACGGATCAGACTCGTCCGCCGTTTGGAGTTCTTTCGCCTCTCGCGCCTGCGCCATCTCGTCGGCGAGCGTCGCAATCGCGTCGGTCAATTTGTCCAGTTGATCCTCCTGCGCTTTGTCGCGCAGGACGAAGAGCTTTTGCGCCAGCAGTTCGACGGCCTCGGACGGCGCGGCGCTTGCCAGGTCGTCCCCGAAGGCCTTGGCGACGATCCGCTGAAGGCTCTCGCGATTGCTGGGCGCCATGCAGCCGGAGATCTCCAGCAGTTCGATGTTCGTGTACACGCGGAGATCCTCGTGCTCCTTCAGGCCGGCCGCCTTGCACGGCGCGGCCAGCTCCGGAAACGCCTTGCAAAGTTCTCGCACCGGCGCGTAGACATAATCGACCGGGATGAAGCCGATGGAAAACGCGATGCCCTTGCCCTTGGGGTCGCTGGCGAGCTTCCACCATTCATTGGCCAGGTTCGTCTCGCTGAACAGGAATTTGGCGGCGACTTTTTCTTTGTCGATCGCGGCGGTCATCACCCAGCCGATCTGCGTGGGGCTGCCGTCCGGGGCGCGGTGCGTGTGAGCGGCCGCGAACGGCGCGTTGGAATTCAAAAACTTCGCCATGCCCGGCGTCATGGCCGAGGGCAATATGCACTCGCCGTCGCGGTCGATCTGGATCGTGGAGGCGATGCCGTCTATGGTCCGGCCGGCCAGGTCCACGCCTTTGCCGCCGCCGGCGACGCCGGGAATAAACCGGTCCTTGGCGTCCTGAGAGTTCCGATCCACGCAGACAGTTTTGATATCCATATTCGCCTCTTCACCAATTACCAATTACCGGTTACGCGTTATTCGTCCACTCGACAAACCCTTGTTCCAGGGCCGGCCCGATCATCTCCATCGCCGTGGTGGCTTTGCCCGCCGGGGCGAACTTGCGCGCCACCGCCATGCACTGGCAGTTGATGATCTCCTCGGGCGGCCCGGCGGGATCCCGCGGGAACCGAAGCTCCACGCCGTCGATGACGAACGGCACGCCGATGGGCTTGGGATTGGCGGCGTAGAACGCCTCCGCCGCCACGTGGCCGGGCCGGCGGACGCCGGGGCCACGGCTGTAGATCCATAGTTCGTGCGTCATACCGGCGACGACGCTTCCGTCGTGCCGCGCCAGCGAAAGCGACTGGGCCACCGCATTGCGGGCGATGTTGAGCGAGTTGCGGCGGCCGCCCTGGGTGAACGTTTGGACGCGGTCGGCCAGCTTGTGGTAATCCTCGCCCGCCTCCAGCCCTTCGACCAGGCTGCGCCGAAGTTCCCTGCGGGCCGAATCCGAAACGCCCGACGTGATCCGTATCGCGTCGCTCCGCAGCGCCTGCGTGATCCGGGGGTAGCTCATCAGCCGCTTGACCGCCTCGTCCAGCTTCTCGCCCGCCAGACCCGCCTCCGCGAACGCCTGGCGGGCTCCCAGCTCCGCGGCCATGGAGCTGAACCGCTCCATCCGAGCCTGGAACGCCGCGCGGTCTTTTCCGTCGTCGAACAGGTCGAACAGGATCCTGGCGACGACCGACGGCTCTTTGCCATTTCTCTTTTCGCTATTCGCCATTCGCCGTTCGCTGCCTTTGAGCAGCCGCCGCGCCTTCTTGCCCCAGGCGAAGTACTGCGCCGCCACCATGCTCTCGCACCGTCGAGCCAGCGGCGCCCACGACCGCTGCCAGGCCCGCCAGACGTGCTCCGCGGCCTTGGCTATTACGATCTGGTCTGCGGATGCCCCGATAGGCGGGGTTTCGTCATCGGGGCTTATAGGGGCTTGTGGCGCGTCGGGGCCGGGCGCCGGTTCCGTTACGGTATCCGCCGGGGTTTCGTCCGCCGGGGGCAGGACCGATCCCGACATGACCTGTTCCGCCGGCACCATGCTCATGGTGCCGAAACCGGTCGAATACCATGGCCGGGACGGCAGCCCCAGGTCAAACCTGTCGTTGAGGTCCTCCATCGGCACCATGCGGTCCCACAGCGGCGTCACCTGGGCGATCCGCCCCATGCGCATCCGCTGGAGCGTGGGCACCGCGTCCACGTCCGCCCACACCTCCAGGTTGCCGGGGAATCGCGGCGCGATCTCGTAATCGATCGCCTCCGCGAACTGCGCCAGCAGGGGGATCATCGTGTCCTCCCAGAATCGCTCTTTTTCCGCCTTGACGAACACATTCGCGTCACCCTGGGGCGGCGCGCCCGCCACCACGGCCGGAACGCGCATCACAGCGCAGATGTTGTCCCGCCAGCGGTCGGAGCCCTGGGCATACTGCATGTCGTTGTTGGTCTGGGCCAGAGAATCGTTGACCGTCAGGCCGCCCCACAGCACGGCCAGCGCCAGCGCGTTGGCCGTGCCCTGGTGCCGCTGCGACCAGGTGGTGCGGATCTGGCGGTCCTGGTCCTGGTCGAACGGTGCGTCGGTGGACAGCACCGTCCCCGGCTCGCATCCGTTGGCGAACATGGAGGCGTTGTAGAGATCCGCGTTATAGGCCGCCATGATGTTCAGCCGGCCGGGGTCCAGGGGCGTAAGGCCGTCGAACGGCTTGTCAGGGTCGAACATCTGGTATGTCACGCATTCCGGCAGCAGCATGTTGTATTGCTGCCCCTTTTCGCCCGTCATCCGCCAGCCCTGAATTTTTTGTAACTTGTCCGCCGGGTCGAATATCGGTTTTGACTTTTTGCCGCCGATGGCGTACATCGTCATCGGCCGCCGCCCCTGCATGTCGTCGAAGAACCAGTGGACGCGGCCATGCGTATATAGCAGGCCGATGGTGATCTCCAGGAACTGGTCCCACCGCTGGAATGGGTTTGGCTTGCGGAGGAACTCGAATAGATCTCCCGACTCGATAATCTCGCCGCTGGACGCCTTGCCCAGAAAATCCTTTTCGCGGCAGACGGTCCGCCGGCCGCTGGCGGGGCTGGTCCACTTCACGCGCCGCTGCCCGTCCACGCCGCGCATGCCGGCCGGCTCGCCCACCGATACGCACATGGGCACGCGCTTGGCGTTGCTGGCGATCGCGTAGATGCAGGCGTACACCCAATTCTGCTGGCGGAACGGCTCGGAGGGCTGCTGGCTGTTGGTAATGCCGTAGCGGACATCCATGCCCGACAAAAACATCTGCACGATCTGGCTGGCCGTGTAATCCTTGGCCGACCCGACCATCATCGTGCCGTCGGGCGTTCCCATCATGGATCCGCCCATCACGGTCATCGGCGGTTGGAAATTGGAGACCGGAAATTGGGCGCTCATTTTCGCCCTCCGTCGGCGGCCGCGACCACGGCGCGGACGGCGCGCATCGCGGACCTCCACAGCGTGGCCGCCTCTCGCGGCGAAACGTCGAGGACCTGCGCCATCTCGGCGAAATTGAGGCCGCTGACGCACCCCAGCGTCAGTGCCAGGAACTGCGGCCTGGGCATTTTCTCCAGCGCCGCGCGAATCGCTTTGCGAAGCCGGGCCTCATGGTCTGTCATCGTCGTCATATTCGCCGTTTCTCGCCGATCCTGCGGATCATCCCACGCTCACGCGGGGCATGGCGTACTCCGTCTGCGCCGCCTTGCGGGCCAGGCCGCCGGAGTACGCCACATCGCAGTGGCTTTCGGGCAGCATCGGATTGCCCGACTCCACCAGCTTGAGCGTCTGGGCGTCGCCTTCTTTCTGCACCGCGTACAAGTCCGTCGCGATAAATTTATGCTCGCCGTCGGTAGATGGGATCCGCTGATCCTGATCGTCGAAGGCGGTCTTGAGCAGGCTGCCGATCTCCCGCTTGCCGCTCGCCGAAAAAGTGAAGGGCGTCCAGCGGCCGGGGAACTTCGTGGCCAGCGTCTCGTTGGAGTCCATGCCCAGTCCCGTGGCGTCGCCGCAGCCCACGTTTCGGCTGCCGGTCGACATCGCGTCGCACAGCACCGTCCGCTGCAGCGAGAACGACGTGTTGTGCATCAAAACCAGGGCGCGGAGGCTGCGGGGCATGTTGCGGATCGAGTGGTTGATCCAGACACTGGAGATGTCGCCGGTCCGCGCCACGTCCCAGCCGATTTCGAGTCGGCCTTCGGAAACGCCGGAGGGGAACATCCGCTTGAAAAACGTCGGATCGTACGCGGCCCCGTTTTCGATCCGCATGAGGTCGAATTTTCCATCGCCGCCGTTTGGACCTTCGGCCTGCCCGGCCTCCACGAGCTGGCCCCACTTGAGCAGGCTTTCCAGGTCGCCGGTGAACTGGCAGAGGTATTCGCGGGCCCAGCCCGATTCGTCGTTATACAGCGCCCGCCACTGCTCGATCGTGATGCTCTTTCCGTCCTCGCTCTTGAGTGGCATTCCGTCGGCGACGGCATCGTGAATGTCCACGAAATGGACGCTGTAGAGTTCGCGGTGGCTGTAGAGGTCGTAAAGTTTGGTGTTTTTCCCGCGGGGCGTGGAGATCACCATCACGCGGAAGCCGCGCGTCGCCAGGGGGAACACCACCCGCCAGTGATCGTATCCGCCTTTGGGGAACAGGCCGAACTCGGTTAAAATCACGTTTCCGGTCAGGCCCGCCAGCGTGTCGGGCGAACGGCCCGGCAGGCTGGTAACGCTCCCGCCGCCCGGCAGGTGCAGCGTGCGAGCCTGGCAGCGGAAGGCCTGCTCGATCTCGTGATCCCACTCGGTGTACTCGTCGCCGTTCTCCACGCTGATCGCTCCAGATCGGCGAAACGCTTCCTTGAACCCGACGGCCACGTTCCGGCACTTGTCGAACGTCGCGTCCGCCTGCCGCTGGGTAAGGCTGACGATGAACCACTTTTGGTTTGTGCGAAGGGCGTGATCGACGGACTTGGCGGCCGTGGTGAAATCCTTGCCCGCCTGGCGGCACCAGATCGCAACCTGCACCCTGGCCTCATCGGCGAAGAACGCCCGCTGGAAGGGGTAGAAGTTTATGACCGGGTTGTCTGTCGTATCAACCATTTGTCTCATCGTTACGCCGCCTGCCCGAACATCGCGGCCCGGATTTTGGCGATCACCTCCGGGGTGAACTTGCCGTCGCCGCCCGCGCCATCGGCCGCCCGCTGCGCTGCGGCGGCGGCCTCGTCGAACTTCCGCTCCATCTCGATCAGCTTGGCGGCCAGCAGGTCCGTCGTCGCCTTGGCCTGCTGGAGCTTGGCTAGGGCGCCGATGATCTTTGCCCCCCGCTCGCTGTCCGTCCGCTTGTCCGGGTCGCCGTTGAGGTCCAGCAACAACTGAAAAATGTACTGCCCCGCAAGCTCGGTGCTCGCTCCGAACACGGTCTGCGCGTCCTGGCCCTTCATCGCGGCCAGGAACGCGCCGGCCTGCTTGCTGCACCGCTCGATGGTCTCGGTGGAGGCCCGCTTTTCGGTCCGCACCCGCCAGAGACTGGTGCGCGTTAAAATCGGCTTGGGCAACCCGGATCCGTACTCGGCGTTGAACCATTCGGTCAGGTCATCCACGCTCTCGCGGCCCAGGAGGCGATAATCGAACGCGGCCGCAAGTTCTTCGAACGCCGCGCGGCCCTTGGGATCCCGGTCAACGACCTTCGCGAACGCGGCCAACTCTTTGTCCGCAAGCTCCGCCGCCTGCGCCATGGTCGGCACGCCCAACCCGAGCGCATTGCCCGCGTGGATTCTCAAGAGGTCGTAGGCCTTGAATTCGTCGCGGCTCATGTTTGCCTTTTTCGCGCTTACGGCCGGAATTCGGCGCCCGGCGGCGGGGCGAATTCGTCGATCTTGTGCCAGGGCATGCTCGCCCGCCAGAACGCTCTGCCCCTGGCCGTGATGCTGTAGTAGGGGCCGAAATCGGCGCTTCCCTTGCGCTCGATCAGGTTCAGGTCGATCAGGTCCTGCAGCTCCATGCGGATGGCGTCATCCGACACGATCAGGGCGCTGGAATGCAGACCGTGCATCATCTGCTCGTGGGTCAGGCCGAACGTGTTGCCGTCGCCGGCCGTGGCGTACAGGGCGTTCAGGACGATGCGGCCGACCAGTTGGGATTCGCCGGACTTGCTCATAACGTTTTGCCTCCGGCCGATTCCAGCGCGGCCACGCGTTCCAGGAGGGGGTTGATCCGCTCGTGGATCTTGCCCACGTCGGATCGGATGTACGTGCCCAGCGATTCGATGGCGCCCTTGAGTTCGCCGAAATTTCTCTCGCCATTGGCGGTGGCTCGGACCAGCTCGTCTTTGGTCATGTACGTCCTCGCCGTTCGCAGCTCGCACTGCACCCGTTCCTCGCGCGACATCGCAAGTGCGTCGGTCAGCGCCCGCACGTCTTCCGTCAGGCGTTTGACCGTGGCATGCAGGTTTTTGATCTCGCCAGCGGCCGCGCGACTGGTGCCCCACCACGCCAGGGCGCCCGACACGGCCGCCGCGATCCCGCACCAGGTCAGGCGCGTCCAGATCTCGCCTGGGTCCGCCGCGAGGGTTTGCGCAATGATAACGGGACATGAGGTCATCCGGCACCTCGTGTCCCGTTATTCAGTCTTCCGTTACCCGTCAAAAGCCCGTCATCCATGGTCGGTTTTCCAAGAGCGGCCAACTAATGTTTCGGTATAGAACCGATTAGATAGTTAGGAAAACCGAGAATGTCAAAACAATTCCGTAATTTTTTTTTACTCTGCCGCAAAGAAGAATTCGTCAGCCTGCCGGAAGCGGATGGAAATTTCTTCCGGTTTCCCTGTCATTGGACTGTAGGCATATCCATCCGAATCTACAAGATCGCACCGAGCACAGTCAGTGCCTTCGCCGCCTCCACCAGCCAAATAGCCGAATGCGATGCCTAACGCCAAATGTCCCTCGGCGTCGGTACACAAGAGCGGGTTTTTCAATGTTCCCTTAAACGTTCTCCCGACGGAATCCTTGAGTATGACCTCCCCTTCTTCCGCCAGAAGAATTTTTCCGTACGATTCCCATAGATGCGGGCGAAGCTCGTCTGGAGCGGTCCATTTCGCGTAGCCGCCGGTTCGACTCCATCGAAACACAGTGCAAGCCCGCGCCGACTTCCAGGGGCGAGAAGATAACGGGACGGAGTTCGATTGACTGGTTGCTCTGGTTACTTTTCCCGGTGTTAATGCGGTCGTTTTGGCGTTATAGTGAGAATAAATCAGCAGGCCAGCAATGCCAAGCAGGGACAGAACAGTAACTGCTGTTATTGCGATTCTAATCGCTTTCACGGTTTTCATCCTTTCTTAATGTCAACATACACGCAAAAGTACTTATTGTTTCTTTCGCAGTTCGTCCAGCATCGGGCATGTAATCATTTTTCTCTCCTCTTGGGCTGAGCCCGGCATAAATGATCGATCACCTTGTAGCAGGCCGCGATGCCGCTGGCGGGCACTTTACGCGGCGCATATTCGCTGTTTGTGCTCTTCAAAACCACATCGACGCCGTGCGACTGGACGATCTTTAGCACTGCTTCTCGCTCGTTGTTCGAGTTCAGCAGGACGCACGCCACGCCGGTTTTTACCGTCTGGGACGGATCGACCACGATCATGTCGCCGTCCCGATATTCCGGCTCCATGCTCTCGCCCTGGACGCGGACGGCGATCGCGCCTTTCGGTCCGCCGTTATATACCAGGAACTCCCCGCACCAGCCCGGCGGATGCGTGGAGGCCTCCATCGTGTCCAGCCCTCGCCCCGCGGCGATCCTGCCGACCACCGGCACGTAATGCCGCCACCAGTCGGCGCTGCTGGCCACGTGCTCGGGCGGCACCGTCGCGAAACCGCTCTTGAGACTGGGCGCGGCGGATTCCTTTTTCGCCTCCGGCGGTTGCGCATTCCCTGGCCAAAGCATCTTGACCACCTCGGCGTGGGCCTTTGGATCGTCAATCGCCAGAAGCAGCGCCCGTACGATTTCCGTGTCAGCGACAAGACGCACAAGCTCGACGCTCAGTTCATTCCGGCCAGCTTTGGAAAGCCATTCGGCCCCCTTTTCTTGATGAGATTCTCTTCCCATGAGAAGCCACGTGGCACTGTGCCCGTGTTTTTCCGCGAGTTCGATCAGTCGGCGCAGGATGTCCAGATTGATTCGATTGCTGACTCCGTTTTCGATCCGGCTGAACGTGTCAGGGCTTTCAAGGCCAAGGTAAGTTGCGATTTCCCACTGCGTCATTCCCGCCAGTTGCACTCGCAGGTGTCGGACTCGCTCGCCAAGTTTGTCGGTCCAATCACGCATGGTTTTGACCTTCTAAAAATATTTAGCTATTTTCTCAAGATTCTTCTTGAGCAATGCCGACTATTTAGGTATTGTGTCTTGAAATACCTATTAAACAGCGTAACAACCAAAACAGATCAAAGCCGGTTAAGTCGAAAGAATGACGATGAAATCGAACAAGTCAACAACTTTAGACGGGGCTGCGAATTTTGTCAAGCCCAAAAGTCCCATCTTCGACGCGAAGACCTTCGGCGGCCGGGTGCGATGGCTTTGCAACAAGTCCGGCCTCGATCAGCGTGCGTTCGGTCGCCTGGCGGGACTCGGCTCGCCCGCGAGCGTCAACCGGATCATGGGCGGCAAGTCCACCCGAATCTCGATGAAGGTTCTGGGCGCGATCATCCGGCTGGCTCTGGACCAGGGCATGTCGCTGGGCGAGTTGTTCCTTGGCGACGCCCAGGCCGGCAACGGCGCCTCCATCCTGGAGGAGCGAGCCGACGCGCCGGTGAGCGTCCAGATCCAGATCGACCTGTCCTGCCGTCTGCCATCGGCTGCGTTCCTTTTGGGTTCAGGGTCTGGTCCGATTGGTTCGCGCCCTAGCCTTCCCTACACCCGCAAACCGGAGTCAAAATGACGCGCCGTTCTTTCCATCGTCCATCGTCCATCGTCAATCGTCAATCGATGTCGGTCAAGGGCCGGATCGTGTCGGCCGGCGTGCGGATTGGGGCCCTGGCCCACGCGGCGGGGATCACGCCGGGCGGCATGACGCAGTATATGACCGGCGTCCTGCGCAACCGCCAGACGCAGCGGGCGATCTGGATCGGATTCCGGGGCCTCACCGGCCAGGAGATCACGTTCCAGGAGTTCTGGGGCGACCTGGCCGCGCCTGCCGCAAACAAGGAGTCCGCCGCGTGACCGCGCGCCAGCGAAATCTTCAGGCCCGGCACAACGCGGCCATCCGCCGCACCGTCCTGGAGGTCCGCCTCCATCTTCCAATCGTCATTCGTCAATCGTCAATCGTCAATTCCAAGAGGTCCGGCAAGCCTTTTTAACAACCTTATATATAAGGAGTCCGAACATGTCAGGCATCAGCACGGCAGACCAGGTAGCGAGCATCCTCGCCGGTAACGTTCCCAGCATCGGCCACACGGGCGAGCTTTTCCCCGTCCCGCGGGTTCGAAAGTTCCAGGCCACGATCGACGCAAAGCACAAGCTCCGGATCGGGTCGCTGGAGGTCTACTGGTCTGCGTCGACCGGCAAGCTGCACATCCGCCGGCTGTCGGTGCCGGGCGAGTCGATCACCGTCCAACTGATGAGCATTGAGGCCCACGTGACGGCGTTGCGGGTAGGCTCCGAACTGCCGCTGCCGGAGGTAGTGCCGATGGACCGCACGCCGATCTATTTTGGAGGCAACGAAGGCGAGGCGGACACGGAGTCCGACTCTTCCAATCGTCAATCGTCAATCGTCAATCGTCAATTGCCCCTGGTCCGCACCGGGCCCGGCGGCGATTTCGTGCACGACTGGCCCCAGAACGCGAACACGTACACCATCGGCAGCCAGGGCGTGGAGGCGAGCCGAACATGATGGACACAGCTGAACAGGTAGCCAAGTACAAGGCCGCGTTCGCCGACCTCGCTAAGTTGAAGCTGGCGACGGTTGGGCTGCTGATCCAGGCAATGGACGCGGCGGTGACCCTCCGCCACCTGGCCGAACAGGCCGAACAGCGGGGCGATGACGCGGACGTCATCGGCGGGTTGCACTCCGGTTCGCAACTTCTGTTTTCCGCCGTCGCTGAGGTGCAGTCCGCGATGGGCGGAGCGCCGGTCGAGTCGCCGTATGACATGGCGACGGAGGGCGAACCAACATGACGCAGGCACTCGCGATTTCCGGCCAATCGTCCATCGTCACACCTCCATCGTCCATCGAGGGCTGGCTGCCAGTCCCGGCCGTCGCGCGTCTACTGGGCATCACCGACTCCGCCGTTCGCAAGGCGTGCGGCGCGGGGCGGATGGCCGCGACGATGACCGATTCCGGCTGGATGATCGATCCAGCCTGCCGCGCGGAGCTTCGCATCGCCACGCACACAGAGACTTGTTTGCATGCGGTGTCGCTGGCCGATTCCGACCTGTCGCACCTTTCCGCCCGCCAGCGTCAGCAGGTGCATGAGCGGATGACGATGATAGAGAAATACATCTCCTGGGAGTCGGACAAACCCATCGGCGACACCCTGGGGCACGTGCAGAACCTTTTCTGCGACGCCTGGACCGCCGCGCATCCGCAAAACAAGGTATGCGCCCCCACGCTGCGCAAGTACATCCGCAAGTACCGCCGGGGCGGCATCGCCGGCCTGGTGGACCGCCGCGCGGACAACGGCCGCAACAACACGATGAGCCCCGAGGCGGGCGAGTTCATCCTGGGCCTCTACGCGCAGCAGCAGCGCGAGCACCTGCCCAAGATCCACGAGCTGGCCGTCGCCATGGCCGCCCGCAACGGCTGGATCGTCCCAGGCCTCAAGGCGGTCCAGGAGTGGATCCGCAAGCGGGACCGCAAGCTGATACTCTGCGGCCGCGATCCCAAGCGATTCCGCGACCGCTGCACGCCGCACATCCTGCGCGACGCCACGAAGATCGCCGCCATGCAGCTCATCGTCGGCGATCACCACCAGTTCGACATCCTCTGGCCGCGCCGGGTCTACATCGACGGGAAGGCCGGCAAGCCGGGCCGATGCGAATGGAAATGGTTCAGGCCATGGCTCTCCGCGTGGCTGGATTTCCGGTCGTGGCACCTCTACAGCCATTCCATCGCGTTCGATTCGCCCGACGGCGATCGCGTGATGGGATCGTTCCTCCAGGGCGTGCTGGAACACGGCCAACCGGATCACCTCTACCTGGACAACGGCAAGGACTACCGCATGCAGCGGTTCGCCGGCGGGCGCAAGCGCCCGGCCAAGGATGGCGAGCAGATCGTAGCTCGCCGCCACGTCGAGCCCATCCTGACCATGCTGGGCATCGGCGTCACCTGGGCAACGCCTTACAACGCCAAGGCGAAAATCATTGAGCCGTGGTTCGGGATCGTGGAGGAGCGGTTCGGCAAGAGCTTCGAGACCTACGTCGGCAACAAGCCAGATCGACGGCCCGAGCGGATGAAGAAGATGATGAACCGCTCCGGCGACTACGCGGCCCGGTTCTTCGCCCCCGAGACGCTCGAACGGCTGGCTACACTGACGGACAAGTACGATCAGGAGCGGCGCGACGCGCTTTGTTTAGAGTCGTTTTCCAGCCTCTTTGATCAGTGGATAACCGCCGATTACAGCCTCCGTAAAAGTCCGGCGGCCGGCGCCTGCGGCCTGTCCGCCCGCGAGGCGTTCCTGTCGCTGCGGGCCAAAGACTTCTCCGTCCGCCGTCCGGACGAATCGACGCTGGCCGTCATGCTGATGCCGTCCATGGCGGTGTCCGTGTCCCAGAACGGCGTCTGGGTCAAACCGTTCGGCTGCTACTATTGGAGCGGCAACCTGGAGAGCCTCCGCTGCAACGGCCAGCGGTCGAAAATCACTTACCGCTTCAACCCCTCCGATTCGTCCAAGGTCTACATTTTCGACGCGGCGGATAAATTCCTGGACGTGGCGACGCCCTACGTCGGTATGGGCATGCACCCGCTGGCGAGCGTCTACGGCACCGAGGCGGACAAGCAAAAACTTTCCGACGCGATATACCTCCAGCGGTCCTGCGCGAAAAACACCCGCCGCCAGGTGCGAGAGCTGCAGAGCAAAGCGCAGCGGATGCTGGGCGCATCGGCCAGTGCGGCGGACGAACTGGGGCTGCTGGACAAGGCGGTGGCGCCAGACGCCGCCTTGCCCACGCTCCGGATCGTCCCCGCCCTGACCGCCGCCGCCCAGGCGGGCGCGGACGTCGAGGAGCGACGGGCCAAGAGCGAAGAGCGAAAGATGGCATCTGATTTTTTCCTTACTGGCACCGACGGGCCCGCAGCGGATGGCCGGCACCATCCGACGACGGCCCTTGACCTGATCGCCGGGCTCGAAGAGCTTTGCGATCGCAACCCGGAGTCCGAACATGACAGCGATCCAGAGTCTAACCCCGATTGAACTTTGCAGGAAGGCGCGAACCATGGCCGTCACGGATGACACACTGACCGACGCGCAGCAGGCGGACCTGCTGGCCGCGATCCTGTCCCTCCAGGAGATGGAACGCATCTCCGACGGCACGATGGCGAAGATCCTCCGCTGCTCGCTGGCGGTCTGGAGCCAGGTCAAGCGGGGCATCTACACAGGCAACACGGCGAAGTTCCTCATTCGCGGCCGCGAGTGGATGGCCCAGCGCGTCGAGCGTCAGGCCGCCCCCGCGACGCCGTATGTCAAGACGAACATCGGCGAGCGGATCATGGCCGCCTGCCGCCGCGCGTGGGAGCTGCCCTGCATCGCCAAGATCGTCGGCCCCGCCGGCTGCGGAAAGACCGCCGCCCTGATGGAGTTCGTCCGCCGCCGTGGCGACCGCGCCTTGTACCTCCAGTGCGGGGTCGCCTTCAATACCAAGGTCGGGCTGATTATGGAGCTGGCCGACCGGCTGAAGATCACGCAAAGCAATCGCATGGGTTCCAGCGGCGTCTACCGGGCGATCCGGGACCGCCTGGCGAAATACTACGCCGCCGGCGAAAACGATCCGTTCGTTTTGGTGGTCGATGAGGCCACCACGCTCAAGCCCAACGCCCTGGAGGTCCTGCGAAACCTCCATGACGACCCCGCCTGCCGCGTCGCCGTGATCCTGGCCGACACCGCCCGCCTGGAGGGCGAGCTGGCCAGCCGTCACGGCATCGCGGGCGGGTACGAGCAGCTCACGCGCCGATTCGGCGCTCAATATGTCCTGCGCGCCGACGCCGCGATCGACCGCAAAGACGTGGCCGCCGTGGCCGACAGCACGCTGGACGCCCTGGGCTTCTCCGGCAAGCTGGACCGGCACGCCCTGGACTATCTCTGCGAGATCGCCCAGGAGCCCGGCAAGCTGGGCAACGTGGTGTACCGCCTGCACGCCGTCCACGGCGTGCTGTCCCAGTCCGGCCAGGAACCGGCGTACGGAGTGGTCGAGCTTGACTTCGTGGCGGACCTGGTGGGAGCCAGGCGGCGGTACCCGGATCAGGCGCCAGCGTTTCTGACGGAACGCGAGCAGCAAAGGAAAACGGCGTAACTCCCATGCTATCCCATAACCCCCATTCCGGAGTCCGAACGATGACCGACAAACGGCAAAGCCCAAGCGCCGATGACCCCGCCGACAGCGGGCCCGTCAACTATGTCTTCGAGCGATTCCGCGACGAAGAGGGAGCGACCTACATCGAGATCCGCGAACTGGAGAGCGGCATCCCGGTCCATTCCACCAGGGCCGCAAAAAAGGAAATCACCGCCCGCCGCGAGGCGGCTGCCTGGTATGTGCGGCAGTGCAAATTGACGGAGCGTGGATGATGGCCGCCCAAGACATCGAAGATCCACCCGTTCCAATGTGCACCGAGCCCGGTTGCCCTCTTCCCTCCGTGCTCAACGGCCGCTGCCGTGGGCACGAGATTCCGAACACTTCCCGCGATGCGCATCTCCGCAACGCCAAGCCCGTCCAGCGTGAGCCATGGGAAACGCAAGAAACCGGCATCGCAATCGCGGGCCTGGTCAAGATCGGCTGGCAGCCGGCGTCCGCCAGGACGAAGGTGTGCGCCATCGCCCTTGAGCATCCGATGATGCAGGCCGCGCAGATCATTCGCCACGCCCTGTGCGGGCCACAAATCAACCAACAACCGGACGACCTCCGAACGCCTAACAACCCACATCCAATAGTCAGCGTACAGTCCGAAGGACATCACCCCGAAAACAAGGAGTCCGAAATGCCGAAATCTTTTCCAATTTGCGCAGTTCCCGGGTGCGGCAAGCGTGCCGCCGCTCGGGGCATCTGCACCGGATGCGCCTATCACGTTAGACTTAACGGTGACAAAACGGAACGCGGCCGGCTGATCGCCCAGCATCGGCTGCCAACCATGCCGTGCCATTGGAAGAAGGGGAAGAATCCCTGTGACCGCGCGGAGCGGCCGGCAGCCGCGCCGGCCAAGGATGTTCGTCCGATGATCTCGCCGCCGTCTTCGCCGGCGATCGTCCAGGTTCGGCCCGACGAACTTGCTCGGATTCTGGGCCTGTCTTATTTCCTGGTCGGCGACAGGCACGCCCTCGCGAACCCCGCCACCGGCCGCGTTGCGGAGATCCTTGAGGACGGCCGCGTCCGCGAGGCGGTCCTTTGTCTTCAATAATTGTTGTGCCCGCGATCGTGTCGCGGGGCTCCCGAGGGCAGAGTCTTGGGAGCGGGCGGCCAGCCGGGATCGGCATGGCCGGCAAATAACGGTGCCATGGACGGTGCAACCGGCCTTGCGGGTAAATTGGTTAAGCCCGCCGCTCTCTCCGGCCGTCCGGACGTTCGATGCGTCCAGCCGCCTTTGTAGTGATGGATATATATATATATATGAACCTGACGAACAAACAGAAACAAGCCCTTCACTCCGCCGCGCGAGCCGCCGGCGTCACGGAGGAACAGCGGCGCATGATCCAGTACAACGTGGGCGGATTCTACTCCGCCGCCGATTCCACCGTCAGCCGCGGGGGATTCATCGCGGTCATGGCGTTCTACGAGAGTCGCTGCAACGGCACGCTGCCGGGCTGCGCGCCGGACTACTGGAAGGGCCAGGACACCAAGGCCAATCCGACCGGGCCCATGGTCTACCTGGCCAAGATGCTGTCGAGCCAGTTGGGCCTTGCGCCGGAGCAGCTCGATGCGTTCATCGCCGGCCCGCATTTCAGCCGTGGTCAGTTCCACGCCCTGGACGATCTGCCCGGAGTCTGGCTCCGCAAGCTGATCGAGGCGCTCAAGGCCATGCTGAAACGCAAAGGAAAACAGGAGGCGAGAGCGTGAACGTTCCCGCCATTCATCCCTCAACCATCCTCGCCCGCGTGGGGCGGTGCCGC
>QGNH01001332.1_pt1 | contig 35541 bp, 36 predicted proteins | sample 1735481 | NCBI WGS metagenome assembly QGNH01 (sample SAMN09239004, study PRJNA386568) | Viral metagenome, whole genome shotgun sequencing project. | reverse complement strand
CTGTCTCCTGGTCTGTGAATGGAGTGACCGGGGGAGGCTCGGCTGCCGGTACGATTTCATCGGCGGGACTTTATTATGCGCCGTCTGCCCCAGCGAAAGGGGGAAGCGTAACGATCGCGGCCACCAGCGCGGCCGACAGCAGCATCAGCGCCGTCGCTACAGTTACAATTCCGGATGTCGTCACTGTAACTCCGGCCTCGATCTCCGTGGCATCGGGCAAATCGCAGCAGTTCGCCGCAAGCATAAACGGCATGGGAAGCGCCTTAGTGCTTTGGAGCGTGGGCGGAGTTGCGGCAGGCAACAGCACGTTAGGCACGATCTCTGCCATTGGGCTTTATACCGCGCCCCAATTGGCTCCCAATGCTCCGGTCGAGGTAACTGCCACGGAAGCTTCAGGCAGCCTCGCCTCGGGAAGCGCCGCGGTTACGGTTACCGGTCTCAACCACGCGCCCATCACAATCGCGTATGGAGGAACCTATACCGGTAACTGGGTGAGCGACGATCCAGGCACTCCCGCAATTCTGGTGCAGACCAATGAGCCGGTATATATAGAAAACTCATCGGTTACAGGGAAGGGAAGCCTCATTGTCGTGAAGGGCTCGGGAAGCGGCGCGAATGTAACGATTCAGAATGTAACCGGAACGGCTTTGGATCCCGGAATTGCGGGCCAACAAAGAGGCAGTTTCTTCTTCGGAACGGCAATGAATAGTCTGGCAGTTACAAACTGCACAATGACCGGGGTAAGCTTCGGGGTATACGTTGAGCAATCCACGCTCACTGCCTTATCGATCAGTAACAATGTTGCTAACAATATGGAGGACAGGGCCTCGGATGGAAACGGCGGTTTCACAACCGTCAGGCCCTCTCTGGGTCATTTCGCGATTCTCAGTGGCGTGCATGCCACCAGTGGAGGCGATATCTCATGGAACCAGGTGATCGATGCCGATGGAAATTCCTCCGTCGAAGATATCATCAACATCTACGGCAGCAGCGGCCAGTCGGCCGCCAACTCCATCCGGATTCACGACAACTACCTCCAGGGAGCCTTTTCTCCCGCCGACACTGATGACAACTACACAGGCTCCGGAATCATGATGGATGGAAGCTCAAATAGTCTCGATACGGCAACCGGATTTGTGCAGATCTACGATAACCAGATTGTGCATACGGCCAATGTGGGCATCGGCCTCGATGCCGGGCACGACATATCAGCCACTGACAACAGCATCGTCAGTTGCGGAAAGGACACATCGGGGAACTGGATTGCGACCTCTTACGCAGTTGGCTTGGCTTTCTGGAATGAGCACAAGACCAGCGTCTATTTCAATAATTCGGTTTCAGGAACCACCGGAGGACTTGTCCGTCCCAATGCCGCGGGAACTCCGGGGGCATCCGACCTGTGGGCGCCGGCCGTCTCGCCCGCTCTCAACAATGTGCTGGGAAGCAACGATTTTACCAACCCTTGCCTGGCAGGAGGCGATTTGACGCTGGATCCGGAGTATGCCGAATTTGAGAAGTGGCAAGCCAAACTGGCCTCCGCCTCGGAATCGATCGGCTCACAAGCAGCCTCTCCGTAAGGCGATCTGCGCGATCTTCTATCGCCCGCCCTGTCCCGCGCCTGCCGGGCCGGCGCGCAACATCTGAATGGCTTGGCGGTAGTCGAGTCCAACGGGCAGCGGCGCGAAATGGGCCGCGTCTTCCACGGTGTCGAAGCTCTTGGTCACGAAGAGCACGCGGCCGCTCATCACCATCTGGAAACGCACCATCCGCCACTGCCTCTTACCCACGTCGGCCTGCTCGATCACGATCCATCCGCCCTTGTAAAGCTTTCCCAGAATTCCCCAGCCAAAGTCCTTGTCCTGTTGCAGATGACCCTCCAGACGCACCACACGCTCCTGGGCGGCGTCGATCCATATCTCGCCGGTCATAGCGGTCAGTAACTGCGTCTCCAGGTCGGGCGGGGCGAATTGCGGATTGGGCTTGAAAGTGAACTTATCAACTGTTCCGGTGGTGGCCGCGGCCGATCCCGCAAACTGGTAGAGAAATGCCTGTGGCAGCACTTGCAGAACATTCATGGCGCGCGCCGTATCGACGTCTTCGTTCTTCTTGCGATGCTGCTGGAGGCGGGGATCGCTGAGCAGCGCATCGAGCCGAGCCTCTTCCTTTTCCTCATCGGCCTGACTTAGCGGCCGGTCATCGATCGAAATCAGGTGGGCAACGACGCCGTCCCTGGTTTCAATCATCTCCTTGGTCGAGGTAAGGCGGGGGCTTGTTTTGCGTAGCCGGTAACGCATGGGATGGCCTTGGTCCTGAGCGGCGCGGGATTCGGTGGCAAGCACCCGCGTGACCAGATCGTGAGCCTGAATCGGCGTCAAAGCGGAAAGATTCTGCCCCTGGGCGGCAACAGCCCCGGACAAAAGCAGGAGAATCGGCAAGAAGCTGCGCACAATAACCAGTTTAGCTGGCCAAAGCCGTTGATGCACTGCGATTGTATCCTCAACGCCATTGGACGTTTGGGTACTCTGGAGGCAGTCGGGGAGATGCTATTGCTTAGTAGCCTGTGGTAATAGTCTGGTTTTGAAAGGGCACGACTTTAGTCGTGCCAAATATCCGTGGGGCTTGGCGTGACCCAATAAATATGCGCTGATTGCGTGTTTCGCCGCTCCAGTTGAGGTTTTCATGCACTCGACTACAAGCACAATCATATACTCTCATAACTCTGATACACGCGGAAATCGACAAAAAGTGTAGCCAAGTGTAGCCAGCCGTGGGGGATGTTTTGGGCGCAAAAAAAGCCGCCCGGTGAAGGGCGGCTCATGGAATGGAAAACTGGGCTACATCTGATGGGCTTCCAGCCAATCGGCAAGAACAGCGGGGTCAAAACGATTGTCCTTGCCGAGACGGAGGGCTGGGAGCTTGCCGGTACGAACCCACCGGCAGAGAGTGTTGCGGCTTACGCCGAGCATCGACATGACCTCAGAACCAGACAGGTACGTCGTGCGAGCGCGAAGCTGGGAAACTATAGTAGAGGATGGTGCAATGTGAGTATCAATCATCCACTTTAATACTGATGTCTCAACTTAAAGGTGTTGAGCAACCTTGTAATCACGCCTCCGATGGTCTCAACTTAAAGGTGTTGAGCAACCTTGTTGCAACCGCAGTCAACAGAGTAGTTATTGATACAACTGTGAAAGAATTCGTGCCGTTCCACCCTTATCTCCGCTCCATTGAGCGTTATATACAGGCAAGTCGCTATATTCATCAGGCGAGGTATGGAAACTAACCTGACCCAAGGGCGTGTCGATATATACCACCCTATTAAAGCCGTTGTAAACGCGCAGGTCGGTCGCTATACCAGCATTCCATCCTTCCTGATGTGCGCGACTAACAACACTTTTAACCAATCCAGCTTTGGCTGGTGCCAACAATCCGCGAAGATTATCATCTCGGAGCCCGTAACCGGTGACACGTTTCCAATTTTTAAAAAATCGCCTGATAGACTGAGCATCAGGCTTGGTGGATAACGTGAGCGCCAACTTTTTATACCGGCGCTCACGTACCTTCCTGTTTCTTATCGCGCGCCTCCGCCCACAAATCTCCCCTGCGCGTTGGCGGCAAAGTGCCTCTCGCTTTGCCGAGCTAATAAGTCGCAAGTGTTGCTCTCCTTCTTCACTCCTGATGAGGACACGGCGACAGCCGCAAGCGTATGCCATATTTTTAATGTAGGCGAGAGATTCGCGCATGTTAGTCCCGTCTTCGACCTCCTCGGCGCTGCCTGTTTCCTCGTCGGACAATGATAAAAATAGAGAAACATAATAGCGATAGCACTCCTCCTCCCAGTCGGCATTGATAGTGATAATGGCTTCCTCCTTATTTTTGGTGTTCATTGTTTCTCCTCTTCTCGCTGTTGAGTTACCGGGGGGAGTGTCCCACTTACCCCCTATTGTAGGTATACCTAGCGGCTTCCGAGTTTGGCTACTAATTCCAAAGTTTATTTTCAACCCCGCTGGATTTGCGCCCCGCTCCATCTGCCACTAACTAAGCATGTGTCGGTTTTGTTTCAAAGTCAAGCATTAAAAAATGTTTCTGAAAACTAGTTATAAACAAGTATAGTTCAGTATCTATTCTGCGCATGAGTTAAACCCGCGTCATTATTGGGGATTAGCCATTTACAGACGGTTTGACGCATGTATAGATTGGATACTGAGCTATACTTGTTTTTAACTAGTTTTCAAGAAAATTATTTATTGCTTGACTCGGGGCGAAAACCGGCCCACGCTTAGTTATGATCTACGACGTTGAAAAAATAATTGGTGAAGTCGCGGCAACTGGCGTGACTGCCACGCAGGTTGCCGCACAGGCTTCGGAGTTCAGTCCCTATACGAGTAACTACCCTGCTCTATTCAACACTTTCTGCGCCATGCCAGCTACCGAACTTGACAAGTACATTGTTGACATAGTAGCCGATTGCACTGAGGCGCAAAAGTCCTTCCGCCGATCTCTCTCTGCACTACTCCCAGCGTTGCTTGAGATGGAGGCGCGATACATCAAGCATCCCGGTCGTCGCACTGACACCAACGAACTTGATGGCGCGCCACCTACGTGGTACCAGTATCTAGAATCTCGTGGCGTCAACCCCGGGACCTTTCGCAAGTGGAAGCAACGGACAGGCTCTATGCGTTCGATTGAACACATAGTCAAGGTGAGCAAGGAAGAAGCGAACGAGGAATGCATAGCAAGGTTAGTCGCAAAAAGCAAGAAACGTCAAGACAGGGTGCCGGAACCTCGTGCTGACGAAGCCATAGTGGTTGATGCGCTGTCAGCCTTGGCGAACCTCGGTTACAAGCGTGCGGAGGCCAAGCAGGCAGTTGAGCACGCCCTATCTGCTGATGCGACACTGGGCAACAATTTTGATGGGCTCCTCCGTGCGGCTCTGGCACGTCCCTCAAAAGTCACTCCCGAGGAAAAGGACTTAGAACAGTTGCGCTACTTGGCGGAGCGGAGTGAAAGTCTCAGTAAGGCACTTCGGCAAGTTGTCAGCTCGAAGTGCTCGAAGTATGCAGGGTATGCGGAGTACACCAGATTGATGTCTGCCGGGCAGGAGATTGCGGGTTTGGTCGCGTTGTTGGGGGTCCCGAAGCAGCAGAGGCTAATCAAACTGTTGTGACTGGAAACGAAAACTTCCACGCCATAATAATCGCCGCCGCTCTTTCGTCGCCGCAAAGGCAAGCCCAAATTGTGTTTGCGCTGGGATTTAGCGATTCCGCTCTGGTCATCTCGGGATACACGAGATGCCCGTCTCGTGAGCGTGTGGCTGTTCCTGCCAACAAAATTTCGTCAGGTATGTCGCGCCATGACTTTCTATGCTTAGTTTGTTTCATTGTCTCCTTTAGATACCCGTTCATATTTAGCTCTGGGTATTGGAGAGCATGCTACAAGTGAGGAGACAAGATGAGCAATTGTAAATGCGAAGCTGAGCCGCTATGGTGTGAATCCTGCGCTGAACCTATCTGCCCCGTCCATGATTATTACAATCTGGAATGCAACAAAACTATTTGTATCCGTTGCATAAATCTACGGCGTCGGGCACGTGATGATGAATAACAATGTGACGGCTGTCACATGCTGTCACATGCTGTCACAGATGTTTTTTGCAGTGTCAATGCGAAAAGTTGCTCTGAGAGTCAGTAAACGAGGTTTGTTAGCGACTTGTTTTCTGATTTTCGGAGTATTAAGTAAATAAGTAAATAAGTAAGGTAGGAAAGAGGTAATCGATGAGAACAGATGTAGAGGATAGTCATCGGATGGTAGCAAATTACATCCGCAAGCACAACCAGGAAACGTGGCAAATTATTGCTAACAAACTGGGTATCTCGTACTCAACAGTCAGCCATATAGCCAAAGAATATGGGCTGTCGAGGAGGTCACGCAACAGAATCAGCGTCAGTCCCGCACTCATGGCTTATAAAGAGATGGTGTAAAAATGAATAAGACGACAAAAACACGTTGCTGTATCTGCGGTGGTCTTTTACAGCGATGGGAGAATGGAAGTCATACCGACTGTGCCAAGGATGCAGGATACCCGGAGCCCGAGATAGATTGGCTGGAGTGGGCTGACGAGGCTATCGAACGAGCTATTGAGGCTAACGAATCCTGCGGAAAATGGAGGAGTAATGAACAAATGGCTAGGTAGCAGATATGTCCCCTATGGTTCTGACGTGTGTGAGCGGTGCGGCAATGAGCAACTCGCGCGGCTGCATACAGTACAGATTCTGGATGACGGGGTGACCACAAAACAGGGAGAGCCCATCAAAGGGGGGAGCATCATCGAGGTTGGCAGTCACTGTGTCGCCCTGTTATGCGCCGGACAGGATGAGGAGGTCCATGTGGCGGAGATGAGAATGGACAAGGAAGAACGTAGGTTCAAGAAAATTGAGGAACTCCGCAACAGTTGGACAATCTTCACCTACTCCGATAAAAAGGTGAAGGTCACAGGACATGTGGGCAAAACAACAATCGAAATCTTCTTCGTTAAGCACGCGGGTTACACCACCCGGTGGAAGGATGCTCCCTATTTCAAGGGTCATAAGCAAGCGATGACGTGGTGCGAGGAGCATGTATAAACATGGATGAAAAGCTATACGACCTAAGTGAGATTCGCAAAGCAATTGGAGTGCTCTTTGCGGATGTGAAGTGTGGAGCGGGCGAATGCATTGAAGTACGGATGTTCGACAAAAACAAGAACCTGGTTGTGGCGGGCTGGTTTGATAATCCTGACATCATGGCAAAGCGGATTGCGCTTGCAGCCCGCGATGGAGTTAGGGGAGATACGTCCTATAAGTTCATACAAGATAACATATATTGGACAATCAACCCGGTCAACGATGCCCTGCTCTCGCGCCAACCTAAAAATACTCTCCAGTTCGTAAAAGACACCACCAGCGACAACAACATCACACGGCGGTGCTGGTTACCGTTTGACGTTGACCCCATCCGGCCATCGGGCGTGTCAGCCACTAAGCAAGAGCGTGCTCTCGCTCGGGATGTTATCAACGATATTTTTCTCAAGCTGGAAGAGATGGGCTTTACCGAGAATATGTATGTGGGCGGAACATCCGGCAACGGCTATCACTGCGTCATGCGGATTGACTTGCCCAACGACGATGACAGCCGGGAGTTACTGCGGGACTGCCTGAAAGGACTGAATACATTAGTAGGCACGGCCAAGGTGGACATCGACCTCAAGGTGTTCAATGCGGCACGCATCCTAAAGGCATATGGGACAATTGCCCGGAAGGGCGTGAACGATGCCGTCCGCCCGTGGCGACTGTCCAAGCTTGTGCACGTGCCAGAGCATGTCGAGGTCGCCCCCCGAGAACTCTTAGCGAAGTTGGCCGATATTGCGCCGAAGGGAAACAACCCGAGACGCGCAATCGAGAACAGGCCACAAGGACCGTGGGCAGCAGAGAACACGCAAAAGTATATTGACAAAGGCACCGACTGGGATTGCATCCGTGAGGATGGCGGGAAGTCGAATGAGGTGTGCAGATGGAAAGGTAACTGCGTGTTGGATGATAATCATAAAGATGCAGTCATCATTCTGCATACGGACGGCTGGTGGAGTTATGGGTGTTTCCACTCATCATGCAGTCACTTTCAACACGAGCAATTCAAAGCATTTTGGGCGGAGCGCAAAGGCAAGTACAAATACCCAACAATTCGCGAAAAGCTCAGTTCAATTGTTGCCGAGGGATTGTCCAAAGGCTTCAACTGCGAAGAGTTCATTGAATCCCCGGAATCCCCGAAAGAAATTCCACTCTACAATTTGACCGATGCTGGCAACATGGAGCGGCTGGTGTGGCGCTACAAAAACACATTTTTGTATTGCCCACAACGCGACTGGTTTGCATGGGATGGGAGCCGGTGGCAGCCGGATGCTACGCGGGCAATTACAGGGGCTGCATTGGCGACTGTTCGCAAGATAGTCGATGACGAACTCGACCGGACATGTGAGGGATATGATACTCATACTGAGGAGGGGCAAAAGAAAATCGGGGCGATTGAAAATGCCTACCGGGAATGGCAAAAAGGCTCGGAGTCACGCATGCGGTTGACGGCGATGATAGAGTTGGCCGAGAGTTTCATCCCACTTGACCTGAAACAGTTTGACTCGGATAACATGCTCTTCAACTGCGCCAACGGGACGATTGACCTAAGAACAGGTGAGGTTCACGAGCATCGCCGCGAGAATTATCTGACTAACATCTCACCAGTGGAGTATGACCCGTCTGCAACCTGTCCGCTATGGCTTAGCTTCCTTGGCGACGTGACGGCAGGCAATGATGAACTCATTCGCTACCTGCAACGTGCCATCGGGTACAGTCTCACTGGCCTGACAGTGGAACATTGCATGTTCCTGCTTTATGGCACGGGGCGGAACGGTAAATCAACGTTCTTGGAAGTCATCCGGCATTTGATGGGCGGGTATGGCAAGGTTGCCCACATGGGCTCATTCCTCGCACATAAGTTTGACGATAACATACCGAATGATTTGGCAATGCTGCATGCATCACGGTTTGTGTTCGCCACGGAGTCAGACGATGGAAAGCGGTTGGCCGAATCGAAGATTAAGCAGATAACTGGGGGGGACACCATCTCCGCCCGGTTTTTACGCAAGGAGTTTTTCGAGTTCCGGCCTCAGTTCAAAATCTGGCTGGGCACAAACTACAAGCCTACGATATATGGGACGGATGAGGGTATCTGGCGTCGTATTAAGTTGATTCCGTTCAATGTCTATATCCCGGACAGCAAAATGGATGAAACGCTAACCGGGAAGCTCAAAAGCGAGTCATCAGGCATCCTGAATTGGGCTCTACAGGGATTGGATGAATACCGCCGCAATGGGATGATGGAGCCATCCATTGTAACCGCGTCCACGGATGAGTACCGTGGGTCGCAAGATTGGATGACCCGGTTCCTCGAAGAAGTCACGGAGCCAAGCACCACGGACAGTGTACGCGCTCGCAAGCTTTATGAGACGTATGTTAACTGGTGCGATAAGACAGGTGAGTACAAGCTTAAGGAGCAAAAGTTCGCCGAAGGGATGCAGCAAAAAGGTCGCGTATCAAGGCGTAAAAAGTTCAAGGATGCTCTCGGCAAGGAAAAGATTAATATGATGTATGAAGGGTTAAAGCTCAGGGATACATTGAGCGGATTTGAGTTTGAATCGAGGATGACAGATGATGTGTATTGATGTGATGCGTATTGATGACGAGATAATCGAGCAAGATTCATACTCTAAGCGCCCAAAGTTCAGGGCAAAATGCGACTACAGAATTCCGTGCTGCTTGTGTGGCCGGGGCATCAAGGCGGGGGAATGGATACGCTTCTATGGGCAAAGGTTAAAAGGGGGAATAAATGTCTGGGTTCATTTTGCCTGTTACATCAATGTCAAATCTAAAGGAGTTAGACTGGAGGTGCATCAGTTTGTACCCACCCCTAGAGATAGCAGTTATTTTTTGGAAAAAGTTTCTATTAGAGAGTTGTATAAAAATACTTGCTATCTCTAGGGATAGGTACAAAGCCATGCCCCCCCCCACCACGGAGTTAGCCGACTGAGTGCCTGGAGGTGCATCAAGGTGTACCCGGTGCGGCGGAGAGTATTAAACGGTATATGGAAATAAGCGGCTACATGGAGGCGGTATCATCCGCACGGGCGCTCCTACTCGACGAGGATGAGGCGCTGGAGGGCAGCACAACTATTTCACTGGAAACCTGTCCAGAGTTAGTCGAAGACACCTTGCAAGTTTTTATCGCGAGCCACTTCGACAGCTTCCTCACAATCATCCGGCACTGCTTAAGGCCAGAGGAGCAAGCTATGCTTCTGGCTTACTTTTTATTGTCCAAACCCCAGCATACGCTGGCTACGCATTTTTCAACAACCCAGACCGATGCTAGTTCAGCGATCCGCGAGAGCGTGAAAACTCTGGGCGCGTGCCTGTACTTCAACGGCCCACCGCCATTGGCTACGCTTCAAGCCATTTTTACCTCCACCGGGTTGGAGGATACGCTGGCCGCTCCCTTGTCCGCCGTGGTTCAGGCTTACGCCCACTCCCGTAGTTTCCACGAGGTTGCCCTTCATTTCGGCCTACATCGGCCTGTCGTGCGTCGGGCGATGGCAAGGGCATCCAAGGCTCTTATGGAGTCCAAGGATGGCAAGGAAGCCGCCACAGCGGCCTGGGTGCATAGTCTAATCAACCATGCCAACGCAAAAACCACGGGGGTAAACAAGGCGAGCCAGCGTAAGCTCGGCGCGCTGTACATCATAGATCCGGATTTGCTGGGCGAGTTCCGTATCGATGTTACACATAAAAATTTCGACAAGGTGTTTGTCAGCCGCACACGGACTAGAACGGAGTAACCGAGTAACCGATGATGACTAACAAATGTGGTCAAAAACGCCAACTTGATTATGATGCCGTGCTGGCGTATTCTACCCAGCACCCTACACTAACTCAGGACGCGCTGGCTGAGCATTTTGGTGCTACACAGTCAGCCATGAGTAAGGTGTTGCGCCATGCCGGTATACAGCGTATCAGGGGGCGTAAACCCAGACGCCCAGAGCAGGTGCCAAACAAATGGGAGAGGATTTTACACGATGCTGGCCTTAGCCTCGACCGGGGATTGCGTATTGGCAATGACCGGATATTTTATGGGCAGGATTATGACCGAATCTAAGAATCTAATTGGACTAATTACCCTATAGTAGAGAGCATAAATAGACTCGGGCGTCGCCAAGTTCTCTTGGTATCAGGACGCTCGGCGGCGGTTTGGAACTTCTCCCTTCAACTCGCCGCCAACTAAACCGGGCGACGGTTCAATGCCTTGCCATGGGCAGTCTCCTCCCATCGCCCGGTTTCAGGATTGTGACTCATGAGCATCTGGCAAAACATCACCGCAAACCCGCAGACGAGCATCGCTGGAGTGCTTATCGCTGTCGTCACCATTGCCGGTGTCTTATCTCAACAAGGAGTAACTCTTGGCAACATCGGCACAGGCACCGTTGTAACCCTCATTGCTGCCCTTGCAACGGCATTGCTGGGCTTAGTGGCGCGAGACCCTAGCTAGGTATGCCTCAGCGACCATCGACGCCCTGTAGGCACACTGGATGCCCGCAGCTAGTATCTGACGGAAGTGGTTACTGCGAGACTCATAAGGCGGATGCAAACAGGTATGACCAATGGCGTGGCAGCAGTAGCAAGCGTGGCTACGATTATAAGTGGCAGCGGTTCAGGGCACAGTTACTAAACAAACCGGAGTTTGCATTGTGTAGCGACTGCAAAGCTCGGGGCAAGTATACACCGACTCGCGAGTTACATCACCCGGTGAAGGTAGCCATTGACCCGGCACGGCAGTTCGAGTTAGATAACATCATGCCGCTATGCAAAACATGCCACGCGATCAGAACGGCAAAGGGCGAATGAGTAAGTTATTGATTCCAATAGAGGGGTATGGGGGTCAAATCCTTTTTTTGATCGCCAAGCCCAGACTACGCGCAGCCTTACGCAACAAAACGCAAAATCAAGTCAGGGGTCAAACAAAAACATGAAAGTTAGTGACCTCAAACAGGACCAGCGTAACGCAAACAAGGGTACCAAGCGTGGCCGTGAGGCCGTTGCCAAATCCCTTAAGCAGTTCGGAGCCGGTCGCAGCATCTTGCTTGACCGCGACGGCAACATCATAGCGGGTAATAAAACCGTCGAGTCAGCATCATCCGCTGGCATTGACAATGTGATTGTCGTACAGACAGACGGAAGCCAGCTAGTAGCCGTCCAGCGCACTGACTTGAGCCTAGACAGCCCAAAGGCTAGGGAGCTTGCCATCGCGGACAACCGCACCAGCGAAATCGGCCTGGAATGGGATAAAAACGTTTTGGCGGAGATGGTCTCCGCTGGAGATATGGAGTTAGAGCCGTTTTTCACGGGTGACGAACTGGCGGAAGTGCTAGAGCAAGACATTGCCCGCACTTCTGACAACGTTGAGCGTGAGGCTACCAGCGGGCAGTACACAGCGAAGATAGTTACTCCGGTCTACGCCCCGAAGGGGGAGTCACCACAAGTCGCCGATTTGCTCGATGCAGATAAAGCCTCTAAGTTAGCCGACCGGATTCGCGCTGCTGATATTCCAGAGGACGTGCGGGCGTTTCTGATTCATGCCGCTGCCCGTCATGTCGTGTACGACTATCACAACATCGCGGAGTTTTACTGCCATGCATCTCCCGAGATTCAAGATCTGATGGAAGAGTCTGCGCTCGTGATAATCGATTTCGACAAGGCCATCGAGCAGGGGTACGTTGAACTCACTGGCGAACTGATGACCATCTATAGCGAGAGTTACGCTTGAGGCATACTAACTTTGCAGCTTTCATCTTGACGCATGGCAGACCTCACAAGGTGTTCACTTACCGTTCACTCCGGCGCTGCGGTTATACAGGCCGGATTATTATTTTGATAGATAATGAGGATGAGACAGCCGATGAGTATCGCAAGGTATTCGGCGAGCGGGTGGAAATGTTTGACAAGGCCGAGGTAGCCAGCGAGATTGATGAGGCTGACAACTTTAGCAATCGGCAAGCAATTCTCTATGCCCGTAATGCCTGTTTTGACGTGGCGGAACGTTTGGGGCTTGAGTATTTCGTGCAGTTGGATGACGATTACTCGAAATTTGAGCACCGCTTGAACGGGGCAGGGGAGTATGTTACCGATGCGATGTTGCGGCTCGATGCTGTTTTTGACGCTCTGATAGATTATTTGTCTGCTACTCCGTTCCTGTCCATTGCACTCGCTCAGGGCGGAGACTTTATCGGGGGTAACGATAACACGCAACGGCACATACCCGGTCGTAAGTGCATGAATAGTTTCATCTGCTGCACGGCCCGGCGCTTTCAGTTCGGCGGAAGAATAAATGAGGATGTGAATACATACGTTACACTAGGGAGCCGTGGCGGGCTTTTCCTTACCGTCAAGCACGCATCGCTTGTACAAACTACAACGCAGGCAACCAAGGGCGGAATGACGGAGACCTATCTTGACGGGGGTACTTATGCGAAGTCATTTTACTCCGTCATGCACAGCCCGTCATCGGTCATGGTACGTATGATGGGAGACAAGCATCGGCGCATCCATCACAAAGTTAACTGGCGCAATGCCGTTCCTTTGATCCTGCCCGAAAGCACGCGAAAGGTTCGATAACTATGGCAGGACGCAGACCCAAACCGACCGCACTGAAAGCGTTGCAAGGTAATCCCGGCCATAGGCCGCTGAACAAGCGGGAGCCTAAGCCAACAGGTACGCCCACATGCCCACGGTTTTTGGACGAAGAAGCCAAACGGGAATGGAAGCGCATCTCCACTGAGTTGACCACTCTCGGCTTGCTAACTTCTGTTGACCGGGCTGCGCTCGCTGCATATTGCGCTGCTTATTCCTCCTGGGCGGACGCGGAAGTGAAGTTACAAAAATTTGGAAAAATCATAAAGACTCCGAGCGGTTATCCAATACCTAACCCTTATGTGAGTATCCGTAACACGTCACTTAACATCATGCGGCAATACTTAGTCGAGTTCGGCATGACTCCCGCCTCCCGAAGCCGCTTGCAGGTTGAACCGGCAGTGCCTGTTAAGGACGCTTTTGAGTTATTGATGCACGGAGTACCTAACATCCCGGATGAGCCTAACGCTTACGACATTAACTAACGCAGAGCAATATATCGAAAATGTAGTAGCCGGTCGTGTTGTAGCGTCCGAATGGGTCAAGTTACAGTGTGAGAGGCACAAAAGAGATTTAGTTGACGGGGCAGCACGAGGTCTGGTATTTGACCGCACCGCCGCAGAGTTACCGATTCGATTTTTCCATACTTGTTTAGTGCATCCTAAGGAATCCGATCTTGCGGGTCAGCCCTTTTTACTCGACCCACATCAGCAAGCATTGATTTGGATTTTATACGGCTGGCAATGGATGGAGACAGGCAACCGGCGCTTTAAGGTCGCTTACGTTGAGCAGGGCGCGGGCAACGGTAAGTCAGCTCTAGTATCCGGTCTTGGTGTTTTTGACTTGATGACTACTTCGGGCGCAGAGGTCTACGCAGCAGCGACGGATAAGGCCACGGCTCATCGCATCGTTGCTACTGCCGCATCGATGGTAAGAGGGTCACCGGCACTCAAGAGTCGGGTCAAGCTAATGCGCTCTAACATGCATGTGGTGAAAACCGCCAGCAAGTTTGAGCCGGTTTGCAGCGAGGATAAAAACATCCAAGGTCTACGGCCTACATTCGTGGCCTTAGACGAATTATGGAAGCATTCGACAGCGGGGGTATGGGATGCCTTCTACGCGCGCCTGGATAAGCGCAAAGATGGCTTGCTTTTCGCGATTACAAACAGCGGTTGGGACAGAGAGTCAGTTTGTTACAAAAAGCGTGAGTATAGCATCAAGGTTTTGCAGGGCATCATACCCGACGATACTTGGTTCGGGTGGATATGTGGTCTCGGCGAAAAGGACGCTGAGGGGCTTAATTGGCTCAATGAAACTAACTGGATAAAAGCGAATCCTCTGCTTGGTTCGGTCGTTAGCCTTGATGGTCTCCGGCAACAGGCACAAGCAGCAGCCGCAGACTCCAGTTTGTACAACGGCTTCTTACAGGCGCGTCTCGGAGTCTGGACATCTTCGCATTCAGCTTGGATGCCGATGAATCTCTGGGATGCTTGTAATGATCCTGTCGATGCAGCAATCCTAAAAGGTCGGCAATGCTTCGGCGGTTTAGACCTATCGACCACGATAGATATTAGCGCCTTCGTGTTGCTCTTCCCCCCGTATGGCGATGACCTCAAGTGGCGCATTCTTCCGTTCTTTTTCTTGCCCGAAGAGAACATCGAAGAGCGAGTTAAAAAAGACCGTGTGCCGTATGACCATTGGCAGCGGGCAGGGCTATTCAACTTGACCCCCGGTAACATAATAGACACGCAGTTTGTCAAACGCAAGATTGCGGAGTTAGCGGAGCAATACCAGATTGTCGAGATTGGCTATGACAAGGCACTTTCCGCTGACATCACCCCTCAGCTTGAGGAGATGAACTTGAAAGTGGTTCCCATTTCTCAATCGGGAGTCGGCACGACTCCAGCCGTGAAGAAGCTTAAAGAGATGGTCATGCGCGGTGAGATCGCGCACGGCAGTAATCCAGTTTTGCGGTGGATGGCAAGTAATGTGGTTGTACGCGAAGGGTCAACCGGATTGTTTTTTATAGACAAGAGCAAGAGCCGGGAAAAGATAGATGGCATATCGGCCACAATCGATGCACTGAGCAGAGCAATGGTCGTGCCTATAACTCAGTTCGATTGGATGCCTTTCTTTGTGCGGTAGTAAGGACTATATCTTATGGGCAATGATTTGATTACGCTTGGACTTAACGAGACTCGTGATATAGTCAGCCTTCCCGCTATTGGCAATCCGAGCGTGCCACTAAGCTCTCTATCCGGTCTCTTTTCCTGGATAGGTGCGAACCCAACCGCTGCTGCTGTGTCGGTAACTGACGAGACAGCGATGCAGCACTTGGACGTGTATACGTCCGTCCGAGTTATCGCCGAGTCGTGCGGCTCGCTGCCATTGCATCTAATGGAGAGACTCCCGTCGGGGAGGCGCATCGCAGATGACGCGGAAATCTACGACTTACTAACGATTGCAGCGAACCCTGAGATGACCGCGCACACGTTCAAAGAGTGCATTTTTGCATGTCTCGCTTCCACAGGTAATTGCTACGCGCAGATACAGTGGCAGGACAGCACACCGATTGCTCTCTGGCCGCTGCATCCGCGCTTTACCGAACCATTCCGCCTGCCTGATGGCACTCTGGCGTTCCGTACGACTGATGGAATGCAGGGCGGGCAGTACAGATACATTGGCGCAGAAGACATGATTCACGTTAGCCTTTTCAGTTTATCTGGGCTAAAGGGCTTGAGTCCAATCATGCAAGCGCGTGAGGCTATAGGCTCTGCCATCGCAACAGAGAAATACGCCGCTCGCTGGTTCGGTAACAACGCCAGACCAAACGGGGCTTTCTTTTTGAAGGATGGCACGGCTAAGTTAGACCAAAAAGCAATTGATCAAATCAAGGAGAGCATCAAGCGTGAGCACGGCGGTGAGAACCAAGGCTCCATTGGATTCTTCCCCGGATCGTGGGATTATAAAGCGCTTGGAGTTACGGCAGAGGAATCCCAATTCCTCGAAACGAAGAAATACTCTCGTACTCAGATAGCTGCTTTATTTCGCTTGCCACCCCACTACATTGGCGATACCAGCCGCATGAGCGGTAACTCAACTGAGCAGCAGTCACTGGACTTCGTGAAAGACTGCCTCACGCCCTATCTGGTCAAGTTCGAGGCGGCATTAAATTGGAAACTGCTTCCTAAGCGTGGCCGTAACTCAGGACGCTTTTATTACAAGTTTGACTTCAACGAACGCTTGCGCGGCGACTTCAAAACCACGCAAGAAGGCTACGCGGTTCAAAAACAATGGGGTTTGAAAACCACCAATGAGATTCGCGCCGACATGGGCTTGTCAAATGTGGGTAAGCAGGGGGATGTTTTATGGGTCCCAGTTAACATGATGTCCTCGGAACGTCTGTTGGATGCGGAGTCAATGCAAGAACAACCGTTACCGGATGGCGATGTTAATCCACCTATCCCGGCTCCGGCTACAACTGACCCAGATGGTGACGACAGCGGAGATGTTGAGACTAAGTCAATGGCCGCGTATCATCGCACCTATTTTCCGATTTTCACGGATGCATTTAGCAGATATAACGCGAGGTCAAAGCATGATTTAGATGCTATTCAATCCTGTTTTAGACCCGTTCTTCAAGCCATCGCTGGCATGGCAGCAAGTAACCGGAGCAACAATCCGGCTGACTTACTGACCATGCAAGATTACCTCGTAGACGACGCTGTCAAGTCCATGGCTAAGCGGATGGCTAAAGGGGATGCAACCGCAGAGAGCGAATTCAAAAAGGTCGTCCGTGGCATACATATAGCAGCAGCACGAGACCTAGCAGCAGCTAAAGCAAGCAAGGAACTAGAGGTAAACGAAGATGAACAAGCAGCCTAAAATAGAGCGTCGGTACAACACGGTTGAAATTAGAGCCGACGAAGACGGCAAGAACATCGTGGGTTATGCCTGCAAGTACGGGGTTCGCTCCGATGATATGGGCGGCTGGCGTGAGGTAATCGCGCCTACTGCATTCGATGCGCATCTAGCGACTGCCCCTGATGTGGTTGCGCTATTTAATCACAACCCGGATGCCATCTTAGGTCGCACATCGGCTGGCACACTCAAGGTCAACTCAGATTCTATCGGCGTCAATTATGTAATCAATTCACCCGACACCACCGCCGGTCGCGACTTGGTTACGTCCATCAAGCGGGGGGATATAAAAGGCGCATCCTTTGGTTTTCGCTGTCAAGATGCTTCATGGGACAGGGATGAGGTTGCCGGTATCGACGTTCGGACGGTCAAGAAAGCTGAGTTGGTTGATTGCTCACCAGTCACGTTCCCCGCGTACCCACAGGCTACGTCTGGTCTCCGCTCACTCCCGGCTGACATGCCTACGGAGGTTCGCAGCCGCATATCCGCCCGCGCAACCGAGCCTGAGTGCGGCTGCGATTGTGAGCAGTGCGGCGCTGGCTCATGTGGAATATGCAGCAACGAGGACTGCGATGATGACAGTTGCTTCTCCGCCGGATGCACTCAGCAAGACCGCTCAGCGAATCCTGGTGAGACCCATGGCATCGATAAGGATGATGACCGCTCGTGGCGGGAGCTTATGGAGCTACGCATTGCTGTAGCCATTGCTGTAGCTAAAAGACTTTAGATTCACCCCTACTAACTTATTGCCGCTTGTTGGCTGCACTCAACTGCAAATAGTTATAGGCGCTTTGGAGTTATCACTGCCGTGATGATTGCCAAGTAAATCAAAAAAGGACAAAACAAAATGAACCTTACTGAATTGAAAGACAAACGCAATAAACTGATTCACGACGCACAAGCAATTGTGCTCAGTGAAAACGTAACGGCAGAACAGCGCACGGCAGTTACTGCCATGCTAAATGACGCCGATGGGCTCGAAGCTGACATCCGTGTCGTCGAGCGTGCTGCCAAGCTCGATGCTGAGCAGCGTAACTCCAGTGCCCCGCCTCGCGGGCAAGTAAGCGACGGTGCAGTGGATAACTCTCCTGACGCCCGCAAAGCCGCAGAGCGCAAGGCCATGACCGATTATGTCGTCCGTGGCGTTCGTTCGCCGCTGGTTGAGTCCCGTGTAGGTATCACCTCCACCACCGGCTCCGCTGGCGATTTGGGCGTGGGCGGTGGAGCTATCGTCCCTCAAGCCTTCGACCAGTTACTACATGAAGCTGAGGTGGCATGGGGCGACTTACTAACTATGGTTCGCGTGGTCAAGTCTGACTCTGGCGCGCCAATGAAGGTTGCAACTGTCAATGACACTTCGGTCACGTGGTATGAGGAAACAGAAAACGTCGCTGATTCCAACACACCCGAAAACCCCGGCTTTAACGGGCTGTTGCTCAGCACATCGGTTGTGCAGCGTCCCGCGATTCTAGTTTCGATGGCTGAGCTTAACGACTCCGCGTTTGACATTGACGCATTTATGAAAAACACTTGCTTCAAGAGTTATAGCCGCGCCCTGTCATCCTTGATTGTCAACGGCTCAACCTCCGGTAACATTGCTTCCATCCTTGGCGGCGCTGTAGCCGGTAACACGGTAACTGCGACGGGCACTCAGGCAACCATCACGTCCGGCACGGTTACTGAAGCTGCAACCATCAATGCGATTGGTTACACAGACCTTGCTGCTGTGTTTGCGGCTCTCGACCCGGCTTATGAGGCCGATGCAGCGTGGGCGTTTAACGCTCGCGTTCGTGGTGCTCTTATCGGCGTGACCGATGCTCTTGGTCGTCCGCTGTACATTCCGGCTCCGAACGCTGGTGCTTTCGACACCTTGCTCGGCAAGAGGGTCAAGCTGGTACAGGCTTTGCCTAACTTGTCTACGGGCACAGGGTCTCCGCCAGTTAGCACTTATCCGGTGATCTATGGAGACTTCTCGGAACAGTACACCCTCAAGCTGGTAAATCCGGGTCTGGTTGTACTCCGCACCTCCGAACGCTACATCGACAGCTTGAGCGTCGGTTTCATCCCGTTTTTCCGTGCGGGCGGGATTAACACCGATGCCGGAAGTCACCCTTGCATCTTCTTGAAAACAAATAACTAACCTAACCCTAAGTGGGGGCTGTAACAAGCCCCCACGGGGAGGCTCATATGTCAGTCATCACAATCTTAACTCCTATTTACGTAACACCCACGGACATGCTAACTATTGGTCGGGTTTTGCCCGTTCGTGAAGACATAGCAGCGGCTTGGACAGCACAAGGGCGCGCAGAGTATATGCCACAACCAGTTTCCGAGGCGACTGCGCCTCAATATGAAAAAGCAATCTCCCGGCCACGTAAGCCAAGGAAAAAGTAAATGAGCTTAAATTACAGGGAAACATCCGTACCCGTATCGGAGCCGGTCACACTCGCTCAAGCTCACTCTCAGCTTACGCTCGATTCTGGCATGACGACGGATGACACGATGATACGAGGCATGATACAAGCCGCCCGCGAGTATTGTGAGAAGCTCATGCAACGGGCGATATATCCCCGCAATGTAACTTTGTCTCTCGATAACTTCCCGATTCCCGTGTTTGGCGACACGTTGAATCCCGCTGACCGCAACGCATTTTTCACCGGAACATATATTTGGAATCGTCTCGCTATTCGGCTCCCCTTGCCAGCGTGTCAGTCCGTAACGAGCATTACCTATTACGACCAGAGCGGCACTCAGTACACGGTTGACCCAACTACGTACATTGTGGACACGATGTCTGAGCCATGCCGCATCGTCCCTAAATGGTCATGCACATGGCCTGTCGCGAGTTACTATCAACCCGGCTCCATACAAGTCAACTACGTTGCTGGTACGTGGGCAACAGGTAGCTGCCCTATGGCGATACAAGCATCGATACTTATGCTGGTCAGTCACTGGTATAACAATCGTGATGCAGCGATGCAGTCCCCGCCCAAAGAGGTTGAGCACTCAGTTAGGGCACTCCTCGCCGGTCACGTGTTCGAGTGTAGCTGGTGGAATCAATAACATGTGGATAGTTATCAAACGCAGTTTTTACGACTCGATTACGGGCATTAACCATCTCGCCGAAGATTACGCCAAGGTGGACGCACGGCGCGCCGCCGAATGGATAGCACAAGGCGTAGCGGCACCACTGATTGAGGTTAATGCGGTGACCACCACCGAATTTATGAAGGTGTTACACGATGCCCTCTGACCCTCTATATATCGATGCAGGTAGCCTCCGCCACACAATCGAGATACAAGCTCAGGGCACGACCCGTGACTCGATTGGGCAGCTTAATTCCGCGTGGTCAACTGTGCTGACAACGCGCGCAAGCATTGAGTCCACCGCGTCTGCATCGTTTCGGTTTTCGTTCCAAGGCAATGCGTTGGCATCGAATGCGACGGACCTAATCATCATTCGCTACCCCAGCGGCGTCAATATAGTGCCGGGTTATCAAGTGGTGTTTAGCTCCGTGTCTTCACCGCCTTCGACTAATTCGCAAGTGTATGTTATCAACGCGGTCGATGACGTGCTCCGCAGACACCGTAAATTAGCTCTTGCATGTGTAGGTCAAGGAATCGGGAGTAACTACTAATGGCGGATGGAATTGAAATCAAAATCGACACCCACGAGGTTGACGAATGGCTTACAACACTAGAGCCAAAGGTTCGGCGTCGTGCTGTCAGGCAGTCGCTTCAAAAAGGCGCGGATTTGATTTTGGCAAGTATGAAGGCGCTATGTCCCGTCGCCACTGTTGAACCTGATAGCAGCAGCAACGCCTTACAGCCGGGAGTGTTGCAAGAGAGCTTGACCACGCAAGTGCAAATGTCCAAGAATTACAACCCCCGTGTAAAGGTTGGGGCACCAATCGAGACCGCGCACGTCGCGTGGTGGATTGAAAACGGGTTTGACTCCTTCAAGGCTAAGAGGCACATCGAGGGGAAACATTTTATGAGCGGAGCTTTTGACGAATCCTCGAACCCCGCTGTCGATGCGATGTTAGCCGACTTAGGTGAAGCTCTTAATGACAGTAAGGGTGAAGCATGAACTTAGTCGCTGGCGTCGTTCAATACTTGCTTACAAAACCGGCAGTGACTTCTCTTGTCGCTCAAGGAAATGCTATACAGCCGATTCCCGCACCAGCAGAACTTACTGACACGGCGGGTAATCCTTTGTATCCGTGCATAACTGTGCAGATGGCATCAGATGTACCTGAGTACACGTTGACGGGCACAGCGGGGCTATCCACGGCTCGGCTCGTGCTCGACTGCTTAGCACCGTTGAATCCGGGCGGCTACTTAGTCGCAAGAAATATAGCTCTCGCCGTCAAACAAGCTCTCAGCGGTTATCAGGGCACTCTGCCTGACGGCACTCGCGTGTGGATAGCAGAAGTGGTCAACGTGGTTGACTTATTCGCCCCCGACGCATTCCTGAGTCACACCTCAGTCCACCTCATGGTGGCTTACTTAGATTGACTCTAACTTATAACGTCTCAGCAAGGCTGAGCCCAACCAAAGAAATAAGAGGATTAAACATATGAGCACCTTAAATAGCAAGGCGGGTACCGGCTCAGGTGCCCTGTTGTATATCTCTTCGACACCGGCCACGTCAGCTTCGCCCGCACCCGCGCCTCCAACAACCCCAACATCATGGGGACTTGCGTCTCCGCCAACAGGCATTGCGATTCTTCAAATGAAAGAATTCACGATGCCGTCGCCTAAGTTAACTTTCGACGACATTACTAACACGAGTTCACCCTCGCAAGTAACTGGCACGGTCAACAAGGAGTTTGTGCCGACTGTGCTCGACCCCGGCGAGTTTTCCGTAACTGGTATCTTCCTTCCTTCTGACCCCGGTCTGGCTGCGGTGCAGACTGCATTTTATTCGGGACTGGCAAATGCGTTTCAAGTGGTCTTGCCGGAGATTGCGGGACAGACCACGAGGGGCAACGTATACCAATTCAACGCATACGTTCAGAGCTTGCCACAGCCAACAAACGTCTCCGCCGAAAAAGCACTTACAGTCAAGATAGATTTGAAAATTGTCGGCTTGGTGACCACGGCGACAGGTAGCTAGTAAAAACATACAACCGGGGCAGCTCTGATGCTGCCCCATTACAAGGATGATATGACTCATCAAAAGCCAGTCGCACCAACAACGCCGCTAGTTATAGACGGCACAACATACAATCTTATTTTTGACTTTGAATCTGTGGCACGTGCGGAGGAATTAACTGACCGCCCGTTGCTCACAGGTCTACGTCAGAGGGACATCACCACTCCAACTGTGGCTCTTGTTCGCGCAATGCTCTTTGCCAGTCTGTTGCCGCATCAGCCCGATATTGCTTACGCAACAGCTAAGTCTCTCGTCAATCGCAAAAATCTTGGCACGGTGTGGGCTGCTGTACTTACCGCATGGACACAAGGACTCGCTGAGGCTGATGCAGCAGACGAAGAAGAGGTAGATGGAAACCCTACGACCGACCCGAGTTAACCAACCAAAAACGTTGGCTCAACTTGTGGTCGAGCGCTCGGTATGATTTGGGTTTGTCTGAGCAGGAGTTTTGGCACCTCACAGGCCGTCAACTATCCGCATTGCTCCGTCGCCATAAGGATTCCCGCGACCAGCAACGCTGGCTCGTGGGCTTGTTAGCATCGGTCACAGCGAATTTCTCTATGTGTCGTCCCAAAGAACCTCTTACGCCTGATGACTTCATGCCGCGACTTAAGCAGCCGGAACGCACCGACCAAGACATAGCTGAAGACTTTGCAAGGCAGTTTCAATTAATCGCGGTCAAGGGCGTCGCTATAGAGTCCCCATTTATCAACTAACTAGAGGCACACCATCTATGAAAAAACTGTTTTGGTCAATCCTTGCCCTGTGCGGCTTTGCGCTGGCTACCCCCGCCTATGCCACGTCTGGTTATGTCACTGTATCAGCGTCCAACACCGTTGACGCAACCGGCACAGTAATTATCAATGCGACCTTGCACGCAACGCCAGTTAATAACAGTGGCACGCCCATCAGCTTTAGAGCGAATGGCAACGGACAGGCAAGCGACAAGACGGTAAACGCGCTCATTACGTATGGGGCATTCTCGATTCAACTCGCCGACACTTCACTGACGTTGCCCGTCAACGTGTGCTACCAAATCACGATAACTGACAATGTAAGCGGCAAGCAGTTACTGGGTGCTGGCTATAGCTGTGTGCAGCCGTCCGCGTCAGGAAATGCTGTTTCTGGCAGCTATCCATGGTGTACCAATCTCGGTGTTTGCAACTTCGATTTGTACGTTCCAAACCTCGCTGGTCTCGTGGTTGAGCTACCGGGGCTTCCCGGTCCCGCCGGTCCGCAAGGACAACCGGGCAGCGGCACGATTGCCGCTGGCACCACAGGTGAGGTTCCACGCTACACCGCAAACGGGATAGCTCTTTCGCCCGCGACCGGCGTAACCATTGACAATTCCAACAACCTCGGTGTAATCGGAACAGGAACGTTCGGTGCTCTTGCCGCCCCAACAGCTACCATCGTCACCGAAAACTCTACTACAGCGAACGATGCAACGCTAAACGTTACTACGGCAATCAATGCATCAGGCGTCCCCCTAAACATAGGCTCGGTTAACGGTGGTGCGTTTGTATCTAGCCAAAGCGTCAGAGGAGTTATAGTCGGCAATGACTTATACTTAGACGAGTTAGCGACGACAACATCGTTTACATCGCTGTCTCAACTGTTGCAAGCGTGCTCCAATGCATATGTCGGCTCGACTGAAAACTATATGTGCGACGGTCGCAACGTATCTCCGTTGACAACAGCACAGATGACATTCACCACCGATGTAACTATCACGCAAAGCGGAACGCGGATGTTGCTCCCGTGTGGCACTATCCATATGGGGGTTTATAGCATCGTCGTCGCGGCTGGAGTCCAAAATGTTGAGATTGAAGGCTGCGGAGAAAATACAACAATCCTACAGGCTCAGCCTTACGCCAATCCTAGCACTGGAGCGTGCGTAAGTAACCATGTTAGCGGTTTCACCGGATGCGCACCTATCATTATTGGAGATACAACAGGCGCGGTTAACACCGGCGATATACGTCTCAAGCACTTGCAAATCAACACTGCGAGTGGGACGCCCAACTTGGATGTCAACGGCATTTACGCTTTCAGAACGCAAGACTTGACGATTGAGGATGTAAAAATCAACGGTGACGGTGACGATACGTTGAATTGGATTTACCCAACGCCGTCCAACGTGGGCATCTATCTCAATGGGATGGGTAACTATACCGGCGGTACTTTTCGCGACGTGCATATCACCAGTTTCAATGCGGGCATTGAAATGACCGGGACATCATCTCCTGCATCGACCGGATGGGCAAACGCTGGATTGTTTGAACGGCTGCACATTAACTGCCCGGAAACAAGCGGAGCGCCAACTACAGGCACATACGGCGTGTACTTGCTCGCCGGTGATGGTAACACCTTCAGCGGCGGTGACATTGAGGGCTGCGACAAGGCCGTGTATCTTGGAGCTAATGCGACAGGCAACACTTTTGACGGACTTAGGACTGAGGTATTGAATACCGAATACTACGCTGACTTAGGTTCTAACTTTAACAGCGTTATCAAGGGCGGCACATTTTACAACGGTGCCATAACTGACCTCGGAAGCCGCAACAGCTTCTCGGATGCTTTTCACCGCAATATCAACGGTGCGAAAGGAGATTGGTATGCAAGCCAGATAGATGCGACAGTTACCAATCACCAGCGGCTCGGTATCGGCAATGGCAATGAGCGCGGTATGCTCAACGAGATACAAACAGACTACGGGTATCGCTGGATAGAGGGTTATTCGGACGCCGTGGGCACAGGCTATCAAGCTTGGAGCATTGAAGATTTGCTCAATGGCGTAGACCGCATATTTGTCGGTCAGTATCTTACCGCGACCCCTAACTCCATCACTAACCTTGTCTTAAATCATAACGGTGTTTATTCATCCTCGACACCGCCCACGGTGACCATCACCCCTCAAACAGGCTGCACCGGGTCTGGAGCGTCTGTCACCGCAACTCTGACGGTAATCGGTACAGGACAGTATGCGGGACAGTATGCGGTAACCGGATTCACTGGCTTAGCTGGAGGCACCAACTATAACTGCCCACAGGCTAACGTTACGTTTTCAGGCTCCAATCAGGTAACGACAGCGACAGCCATTGCAGAGGCAGCGAGTGCGGGCAGCACCAATGACCAAACGGTCATCAATGCGGCTGGTACCGGCGCTGTTGTAATCAACGGCTCGAACTATTCCGGCACTGGTGGCCTAGTCGTTGGCTCAGGTGGAGCAAGCGAGACCACGGTTGCAACAATTGATAGCAGCGGCAATACCAACCTCGCCGGTACGCTCAAAGTGCAAGGTGCGTCTACCTTCGCTAGTTTTGTAAGTATTAAAAATCAAGCAGACGCTGAGATTGATTACACCCTCAATGCTGGTCTGTCTGCAACGCAGAAAGAAGCGTTGAAGTATGTTGACGGGAGCACGAGCACGACGCAATGGTACGCCGTCAAAGATGCGAGTAATAACTGGGCATTGAACTCAGCTATTGATAACATTGACCACTTTAAGGCATATCAATCGGGTGACACCTATGTTGATTCCGCCGGTAGCGGTTATGTAAGAGTAAACTTTGAGAATAACTCCGGCACTGGCGGCTTCTTAGTGTATTCCGGCGGCTCTTCTCCCACGGAGTGGTTTGGAGTGACAGGTTCAACCGCTGTTCGCGCTCCCGGCCTTGCGACTGTTACTGGGTATAACTGCTTAGAGATTGATGCCAGCGGCTACATAACAAATACAGGCAGTCCATGCGGTACTGGCAATGGCAATGGAAACGGCACGGTAACTAGCGTTGGGCTGAGTCTACCTGCTCAGTTTAACGTTTCCGGCTCGCCCGTGACCGGGTCAGGTACTTTGTCTGCCGGATGGGCGAGTGAGAATGCCAACGTTGTATTCGCTGGAGCATCTTCTGGTTCGGCGGCGGCTCCTACATTTCGTGCGCTTGTCGCAGCAGACATTCCGACGTTAAATCAAAACACCACGGGCAACGCCGCGACCGCGACTACCGCCAGTGCGGTGCCTTGGAGCGGCATCACCAGCGTTCCAGCTAACTTTCCTGGCGGCGCAACTGGCAACGCTGCAACCGCCACCGCCTTGGCTGCTACTCCCTCAGATTGCTCAGCCGGATATGCACCGATTGGAGTAACTGCGTCCGGCGCGGCTACGGGTTGCGCTCCCATGGGAACCATTGAATTCGGCGGTGCCGGAAGCAGCCTCTGCACAAGCTCCTATTGCTTCATGGGCATAGGCTACACTGGAGGTAGTAACTATAAAGGCGCGTTCATTGCGCCCCGTGCTGGTCTCATCCAAAGCTGCTCAGTCGCAGTCGGCTTCGCTACTACAGGCAGTAACTACTACACCGCCGTTCTGTTCAAAAACGGCTCTGCCTGTACTTCAGGACCCACCGTCACACTTAACGGCGGCTCCCACATCGTGGTCACCGACAGCACACACACATGCTCAGTTGCACAGGGCGACCAAATTACTTGGCAGATGACAGTAACAGGTACCGTCACCGGCGATGTCGGATACGGTACCTGCCAGTATTAACAAATTACCAAAAACCCTAGATAGGAGGGTAAGTCATGACCGACATCGTCTTAGTTTCAATTATCGCTGGCAGTTTTGCTTTAACCACGGGAATTACGACCGCCCTCATTAATCGTGTACACACGGGTATCAGGGGCGTGCATGACATCGTTAACAGCCGGATGACCGAGATGTTACATTTAGCGAGGATAGCTGCACATGCCGAAGGCGTCGAAGAAGAAAAAAGCTCTCACCTACAAAGTAACTGACCTATATGGGCATCAAGTACAAAGTAACTGACCTATATGGGCATCAAGCAATGCTTAATGCAACACGAAATTAATAGGACATAAATTATGCCAAGTAAAAAGGTAGCCTCGGCCTACGTAGATTTGCAACTTCAGACAGCCGCGTTCAAAATGGCGATTGGAGAAGCGGAATCTTCGGTGAAGAAGTTTTCCGCGTCGATGCACGAGCAGACCGAAAAGTCGAGGGAGGGAATGCGCCTTTTATCGGAGGAGTTGGGGCTCGGTATCCCTCGTGGATTGCAGGGCATTATCTCTAAGTTGCCCGGTGTAACTTCGGCGATGAATCTTGCTTTTGATTCAGTGGTCGTGTTCGCTCTCATCGACACCGTCGTAAAAGTTACCGAAAAGATTGCCGAGTTTGCCAAGAAGAATGAGGAGGCTGCGGAAAAACACGCCAAGGCGTGGGAGTCATTCAATGACTCAACCAGAACCGCCAATGACAGTCTTGACTTGACGCTTATAAAGTTGCAAAATGCTGCCGCAAAGATGGAGCACAAGCCTCAAAACCGTATGGCTGAGGCGATCCAGGAAGCTATCGTCAAGGCGGATGAATTAGGTGAAAAGCTATCCGCTGATGCAGCATTGATTTCAAAAAACATTGCTGACGAACAGGTTGGTGCCCTGGGTTGGCTTAGGGGGCAGGATGCGTCTTGGGCTAAGACTCGCGCAAGGCAAATGCAGACCGACTTGGCAAACATCGACAACGGCGCTGACGTTGTACAGGATATGAGCAAGCAGTACCGTGCAAAGAGGGTAACCGACCAAGCCGCTGAGGATGCTCAGAACTATATTGATGCGCAGAAAAAGCTACAGGCGAACACGCCCACACACGGCATGGGCGAAGGTGCTCATGCGTATCAACCCGGCATTGATGCAGCCACTGATTTACGTCATTCCGCCCTTGCGTTATCAGCGTACAACGCGAAGACTGATGCTGTTGCAAATCAAGAGAGATTCAATGCATTAGCCCAGACGGGGGTAGATGCAACCGAGGCAAGAAAGAAAGCCACCGACGCGGCTAAAAAAGCAGAGGAAGCAAGGCAGAAAGCCGCCGAAGAGTTTCTTAAACACATTCATGAAGGGTTTGAAAGAACTGACGTAAACAGTCATCCTGCTCTTACTGGTAACTACAAGGCTGACCAATCTGCAAATCAAAAATGGGAAGATGAGAAAGGCAAACGCGAACAAGAATTTGTTGCCCGTATCACCGGCCTTACTGGTCAAGGTCAGTTAGATGCGGCGCACCAAAGCGTGTGGACGAAAGAGTTTGTAAATAGGCTCATCAATGTCTACGTTCCGCAGATAGCTAAGAACTCTCAGGAGCAAGCGATAAGGCTCGGTTTGCTTACGGAAGAGAAGGCTTTCAACGCCGACACCGCAGCGCAAAAAGCTCAGGAGGAAGCCACTAAGCTGGTTGCCGATCAACAGCGCAAGGCAGCGGAGGAAGTCAGCAGACTTGCCGATGCTGCGCACAAAGCGGCTCTGTCATTGATCGAGGCACAGCACGCCAACCTCATCGCGCACGCGCAGGAAGCTCTGCGTACTGGGCAGATAACTCAGACGCAATATCAAAATGAGGTTATCCATGGTAAGGGCGGTGCGGTCGATGTTGAGAAGGGAGAGTTAAACCAAATCAACCGTGATTTCATTGACACGCTCCGTCGTGGGCAAGACGAGGACGCTAATCGTGTCGAGCGATTACGAAAACAAGCAGAGGAGGGAAAAAAGAATAATCCAAGTGTCGATTGGGATTGGGATACATGGCTATCAAAACAGTTACTGGACAACTCAAAAAATGCCGAAAACTACGGATTGAATGCGCTCCTTAAAAAGGAGTACAACCAAAAAGCCGCTGCACAAAAGCTGTCCACTGAAGAGTATATTGCCGATCTCGCTGCGCGGCAATCGAAAGCAATGGGTGGGATTGACAGCGTTTTCGACGAGTTTGAGGCTCGCTCAAATGACATCGGTAAGTTATTACACGATAATCTGACCGTTGCAATAGATGACATCAATGGAGCCATCCTCAAGATTTTGACCGAAAAGAATGCCGGTGGAGACCAGCACCCATTCCGCGAAGCGGGGCACGCCATCTTTACATCTGCCACTAAGTCAGGACTGGAATTCAGCGAAGGCAAAATGATGCAGTACCTCGGCCTCGGCACAAAAGAGAAACTTGGGACAAAAGAAAATCCCATGTTCACTATTGTGTCTAACCTGCCCGGTGGTGGAAGCATCGGCGAGTCCACCGCTGCCCGTCTAGGCGCGGGTGGCATGAGCGGGGGTCTACTCGGTGGCTTGCTGCACTGGGCTAATAACTCAGACACAATGGGCAAACTGTTCGGCGGTAGGCTGTTCGGCGCTGGCGGGGCGCTGTATCAAGCCGATAGCCAAATCACGACAAAAGCTAACACATCGAGTATTCCGAGTGTACTAAATACTATCGGGCAGGCGGTGGTTAAATTCGCCGGTGCCGTGATGAGTAGCGGCGGAAGCGGCACATACGGTGGCTCATCATCATCATCATCCGGCGGCGGCGAATCCTCATCTAATGACTCCTCATCATCCGGTGACTCAGCGAGCGAAGGCACGCAAGGCATGGCCAGCGGAGGAGTAATGCGTCCCGGCGATTGGTACCTAACTGGAGAACAGGGACCGGAGTTATTACAAGTTGGAAACACATCGCGAATCAACAATGCAAGAGATACGGCGTCCATGTTTGGCAGCGGTGGAGTTACTCATAACCACTCGTGGAATATAGATGCACGCGGAGCAAATGACCCGGCTGCTATCAATGCCGCCGTTGAGCGGGGCATCCAACGCGCTGTACCGCACATAATTAACGCGACGGCACAGACTCAAAAAGACCAAACTCATCGCGCTCCGGCGATGTATCACAGATAAAGGTATCCAATGAGCACAACTATAACACTCCCGTCCGGTAACTATAACCTGATTACCCTCCCGTCTTACCCCGGTTTGTCCTCGCTGGATTTATCTATGGAAGACAGCGTGGCTGTTGTGCAGAGTCCCTTTGTGCCGAGTCAAATCCAAACTGTCGCATGGCCGGGGGCGGACAGTTGGAGCTTGACATTTACTTTGCCTAAAATGATCCGTGCCGTTGCCGCACCTTGGAAAGCTTTTGCCGCCGAGCTTCGCGGTATGCAAAATGTGTTCCAGATCGGCGACCCATGGGGTGTAACGCCGCTAGGCGTGGCGAGCGGCGCGCCGATAACTAACACGACGTGGTCTGGTTCGCCACCCGTGGAAAACGTCAACCACATCTTTTCCACGGTGCTGTATACAAGCGGGTGGGTGCCAAACACGGTTGGGCAATTACTTGCAGGGGACTACATACAAATCGGCTATAGGCTATACGTCGCCGTCGAACGAGTAGATTCCGATGCAACAGGTCTCGCAACGATAAATATCTGGCCATCGCTTAGAGAGGTACCGCCGGATTTGACTCCGCTTACACTAACTAACACCGTGGGATTGTTCCGGTTGGCCGCTAATGCTAGAAGCTGGCACGGAGACTTTAACGGGCTTTTCCAGATGAGCATTAAAGCGGTCGAAGTCAGATAAAGGAATATAGATGCCAAGAAACTTAGACTCATCCATGTTGGCTACAATCGAATCGAACTATGTTCGCCCAGCGTTTTTGGTTACGATTCAGTTTCGCTCACAGACCATCTATTGCTGGACAGGAGTTGGAAACATCGGCTATGGCGGTCACATGTATCTAGGCGTTGGCGATTTGGGCAAACTCTCAGCAGTAACTGAAGGCAGCGACGTACAAGCGTATGGAATGCAAATATCGCTATCAGCCATCGATAGCAATTTGCTCGGCGAATGCATGAATGACATACAGTTAGGTGCCCCGGTCTCAATCCTGTTTGCCGTGTTAGATGACACCGGAAACATTATCGGCGTGCCTTATCCGCTGTTTGTCGGCGTCGTTGACCAGCCCAAAGTGCAGCTAGGAACAAAGGAAATGTCTATATCTCTCTCGCTGGAAAACAGGTTGCTGGATTTACAACGGGCAAACCAACGTAAGTACACCAGTGGAGACCAAATGCTTTATTACCCAACTGATTGCAGTTTCTTTGCGAACGAATTATTAAACGACCAATGTCTCGTCTGGAAGGCATAGATTCTAAAGAACCTACATCCACTTAGATACCTACATCCACTTAGATAAGTCAGGTAAAAGAGCCGAATAAAAATGACCAATCACGGGCTCAGTCCATTGAGACTCAGTCCATTGAGACCAAAGCAGGGTATAACCTATGACCTCACCACCAATCCTATTGTCACCACCAGTAGTTAGTTCGCCCCCAACATCTAGCGGTCTCAAGCGTACCCCTCATTGGGCAACAAGAGAATTTCATACTTTCCTAGAATCGAACGCTTCGACTCCATTCGAGTGGGGAGTTTTCGATTGCGCCTTGTTTGCGGCTAGCGGAATCCAAGCGATGACCGGCGTAGACATCGCATCTGATTATCGCGTCAGTGCGTCTAACTCTGCGCTCTATTGCGATGAAGAGTCCGCCGCTAGAACCATCGAGGTAATTACCGGCGTCAAGGGCGGCACCATCGAAGATGCAGCCGCTTATTGTGCGAATAAATATGGACTCAGTGAGGTTCCTCCGCTCTACGCTCAACGAGGCGACCTCGTGGTGTTGGAAGAGTCCGGGCGGCTTATAGCTGGCTTGATTCACTTATCCGGCAGACACGTCGTATGTGCCGGTGAACACGGTCTAAAACGTATCTTGATTCACGATGGGACATCGACACCGATAAAGCGAGCGTGGCGCGTTGGTTAGTAGGAGCTTAGAAATATGAGAAACCTAAACAAGTTACAGGTGGTGAACTAATGGCGCGTGCAATTATTGGTGCTGCCATGATAGCTGCCGGTGTCGTGATGTTTGTCACGACTTTCGGAGGCTCCTTGGCTCTGGACATCGCTCTTATAGCGGGCGGCATTAGCATGGAAGCCGCTGCATTATCTCAGGCTTTGAGCGACCAACGCGGCGTCGGCTTGACGATGCGACAAGCCGCTGGGCTACGACAGATTGTGTATGGGCAGCAACGCATCGGAGGCGTGACTATCTACCGCAGCAGCACAGGTGTAGGCGGCTCCGGCGGTAACTACGTCATAAATTACATTATCGCTCTCGCTACCCATCCTATCGATGGAATCGTAAATTTGTACTTAGATGGCAGACTTGTACCGTGGAGTCAAACCACAACCGGAAATGAGGGAGCACATGCCAACGTTGGATGTGGCAGCGTATCGACTCCGCCGACAACCGCAGTGGCTATCTCTGGCGGTGTTATAACTGGCATCACGGCAACGGGCGGTGCTGGCTTTAACGCGGTAAAACCAATGCAAGGTCACCGTGTAATTATCCGTGACGTTGGCGGCGGCACAGGAGCCGTCGCGTGGGCTTATAACTCAGCAGCAGGCGGACGGGGCACAGCGTATTACCCGGCGGCAAATGGATGGTCAGTGACCATCGAGCACGGCGGCTCTGGATACTCATCCGCGACGACCGCAGAGATACAAGGTGCATTTACGTTCGGCGGTATCTTCGCTGCTGATGCTCAAGACAACACACAAGGTAACAATGGATACGGACTCGGGTACGGCATCGGTCCGGGCGGCGCGCATTATAACTTCTCGGGCAAAGGATATTGTGAAGTCCGATTTGGTGACCAGTTGGATGGTGACACAATGACTGTGTTGACGGTTGATGACCCAAACTGGTCATCGACGGGTGCCGGTGTCGCTGGTACTGGTGCGACCCCATGGGTGGGTGGCATCGCTTATGCGTTTTTACAAATTGGGTATGACTCCGCCGAGTTTCCATCAGAGCCAGAAATTCGCTTTACAATCCAAGGCAAGAATGACATATACGACCCTCGCACTAACTCGCGTGGGTACTCGACTAACTGGGCTTTGCAAGTTGCCGATGTTATCACTGATAAAAACTGGGGTCTCGGCGACCCGTCAGTAAATCAAGCACAACTTATCGCCTCCGCGAACGTGTGCGATGAGCAGATTGAGACCTCGCAAGGGATGGAGGCCAATTACGCCCAGCACATCCACTACGACACATCGACGGCACCGGGAGATGCACTTGGTCTGATGATGCCTTCCGCTGGCGGGAAACTCTCTCGCATCGGCGGCGAATGGTATATCTGGCCAGCATACTGGCACGGTGCGTCATTTTCGCTCGACCAATCAGACTTAATCGATGACCTCCAATGGTCACCCTATCGTAGCTTCCGTGACTTAATTAATCGCGTACGGGGCACCTACATCGCGCCGAATTATCCATATAATGCCGCAAGTTCTGGAACTCCCGGTGGTTCAAACTTATACGACTCGAATTCTTGGTATTACGGGCAAATCGAGAACAGATGGCCGCTCAACTGGCAACCTACTAACTATCCGCAATATGCTTGTGATACTTTACACGGATACATAGATGATGTATATATGACCGAGGACAACGGAATCCAGTTACCCAAAGAGTTAACTTTGCGTGGTGTTATATCCATCGTTCAAGCTCAACGGTTAGCCAAGATTGAACTGATGAGAAATCGTCAACAGGGCAGCGGCCTGATGAAAATGGGTTTGGGCGCATGGCGGATGCAGCCGCTGGACGTGATGCAATTCTCGTTTCCATCATCACCGTCCGGCGGCGGTAACTTATTCGGCGGCGACTATCTTGAAATCGACAAAATCCAACTGACGGCAGAGCCTACGCGTGGTGCCAACGGGGAAGATGGAGCAATGGCTCTGGTCTGCTCCGTGTCTGTGCAAGCGACCTCACCTGCTGTCTATGAGTGGTCAACGTCCGAGGAGTTGACGCCTTATTGCAAGCCTGCATTTTAGTCGTGCTCTCAACTTAAAGGCCGTCACTCCCAAACCGGGGTGACGGCCTTTTGCTTTTGGGTTACTACTTCAGCCCTAGCGGCACTGACTACGCCGCTATAGCAGAGAACGTGGCGTCAACCCGTGAACGCATTGCATCCGTGTTATCCTCGCTGCCAGCCAGATACTGGAGGGTTGTCTCAAGGCTGCTGTGCCTCAACCAGCGTTGGATAGTGCGGACGGGGACTCCATTTTCAGAATGCAAAGTTGCGAAAGCCTTACGGAATTTGTGAGTCTTGTACCGCTTGCATATCGGGGCAGTTGCACAGCAACGACCGTTAGGATACGCCTTGCCGGGTTTGCACTGGCACTCACCGCAATTCAGACCAGCTTTGAAGGCCAGCCGTTTGATGATGTGGAGTATCTCCTTTTCCGGGTTACAAACTGTCATGGGAAAAATGCGGCTACCTTTGGAGTTGGATTTCCGCGCCTTGAGCCGTTCAACCAGCGGGACTGGAATGGGGATAATGCCCTCCTCTTTATCCTTTGGAGTCCAGCCAGCCTTTTCGCTGACCTTGAAAGTGCCGTGGGCAAAGTCAATATCGGACCATGTGGCATTCAATGCTTCAGCTTTTCTCGCTCCTGTGCTAAGCAGGAACCAAAGCAAATCCTTCTCATCCTCACTGGCGACCGAGAGCATAGCTGCAACCTCCTCGTGGCTATACGCTGACACAACCTTTTTAGTCGGCTTCATCCTGTCTGTCTTTTTGATAGGCCACGGCTGGCCATAATAGGTGAGAAAAGTACGCAGGTTGGTTAGGTGATGCTGAATAGTATAGTTTGAGTTTCCCTTGCCTATGAAGTAGTCTCTGAGGTTGAGTACATCCTCACGGGTGATGCCCTCAAGAGTCCGCTTGGTGCAAACCTGCTTAAACACCCGCAAAGCATACTCGTACTGTACATACGTGTTGGCGGATCGGGCGACTGAGATACCGGCAAGGTAAGAGTCCATCGAAGCGCCAAGGTCGCGCCCGGTTGTAATCGGCTCTACAACCTGCACCCCGGCTTTTTGACCGTCTAGGATTAGCTCCCTCTGATGCCGACGGAGTAAAGCCTCTTGAGCGTCAGTCCCCACGGACTCCCAAACCCGCTTCTCGCCCCGGAGGTAGCGGAGATGGTAAACTCCCTCTTGATGATGTTCCGGCTTGCCCTTGACGATGGCGTACCCCGGCTTCAGCTTGCGGTTGGCAGCGTAGACTGGTTCGCAGAATGAGCGGCTCCCGTCCTGCATTTTGATTCGGATGTACAGATGTGCTTTCATTTTTCGTCCCTCTCCCTCAAATACTGGGTTTTGGGAGCGGAAAACAGGCAAATCGACAAAAAGTGTAACAGCAGGTGTAACCATGCTGCTATTTCCTTTGTTTTCAACACATACTTTCAGTCGTGCCATAAAGACTGCAAGAATTGACGTGGGCTTT
>QGNH01000649.1_pt1 | contig 35580 bp, 57 predicted proteins | sample 1735481 | NCBI WGS metagenome assembly QGNH01 (sample SAMN09239004, study PRJNA386568) | Viral metagenome, whole genome shotgun sequencing project. | reverse complement strand
GCTGATGTTGGTACACCGTTAATTAAAATTACGGGAGTCATAACAAGACCAAATACAGGTTCAACAAAACCGCCGTAGTCTCTAGCAAGTCTAAAGCTAGTTGATATGCCATCGCCAACACCAAAAACCTGACCACTAACTTCATTATTTTCAAAATTAGCATCAGCAAATAAAAAGTCTTGTCCGGCACCCCCATTGCGATTATAAAAACCCATTAAGGTGTGAATATCATCTTGCTGGTCATTGGTGTCTTCCAAGTAACTGAATATCAATTTTAAATCATAGTAGGGGTAGGTATAAAGTTGTAAAAATTTTGGTATTCCTGTTAATCCGCGCTGCGTAATCGTGCTGTGGTTTGGCGTTTTCGTTATCGGGTAAGTTAATCCGCGAAGTGCTGGAAAAATTAAGTCGGACAATGAAATCACTCCTTTCATAAGGGAAGACCGCCCATAATAGGCAGTCTTATTATGTAGTTGCTAATTTCGAGCTAAGAGAACCATTTCGATATGCTTTTGCAACGCCTTTGGATAATTCTCTAGTCGTTTGTTTGTAAACTTGATTAATTCCTCGACTATCAATTAAATTCGGCGAAAAGTTGCTTTTTACCGTGACATTTGTGCTGTTTGATGTACTATTGTCAGAAGTACCCAAGCTTCTAATATTGCTTGCAAGCCCCGGTTCAAGAATCATTTCATCTTTGTGAACCATAGCCAGCATATCCTCTGGAAGTTGTTGCGCACCAACATCAAATGAAGGTACCGTTATTTGTGACACTGCTGTCGGGGTAGTGTAATAACTGCTTGCACTACGTCCGAGACTTACCGAACTACTACTGGTCGAACTAGATGAACCACCACCGCCAAACAATGCCGATATAACATACATAATAGCCATTGTGGATAACATTTGAGTAAGCATCTGACTAAGGTCGCCTAGCACAGAAGTAGTAGTTTTAGCAGCAGACGTTTGTATTGCTGTGTCTGATGTTGTGTTTAAAGTTGTCTTCTGGTTATTTACTTGGGTTTCTTTATTGAGTTGCTTCGTCAATTCTTGATTTAATCCGTTAGTTAAATCTGTTTTAGAATTTTTAATTTTATCATCAGATTGTTTACTGCCTAAAACTAATTGCGACAAACTTGTAGTCCACTTTGTCGCAAAATCTTGTGAAAATTGGTTTGCGATAGTTTTCCATAGTGAAGTAAATATACTGCGAATATTGTCAGCAAACGATTTAGTTTTGTTTAAAGTGTTATTCATGGCTTCGGCTATGCTGGTTTCGTAAGTATTTATAAAATCAAGTTGATAACGATTAGCGTTAGCATAAACTTGTTGATTAATTTGATCTTTTTTAGCAGCATATTCGTCATCAAGCGCAAGCAATTTGGCTTTTATTTCTTCTTGCTTTTTTTCATCGTTTTGTGCTTCAGCTAATTCTTTGGCTAGTTCGGCCACTTTGATGTCATACGTTGCTTTAGCGTTTTTTGCTGTAACCGCCAATAGTTGCTCATCACTAATTCCATATTGAGAATGCGAAGTTTCAGCCGATTTTTGAGAAGCGTTAATTACCGATAAACTATGATTCATTGCTGATTGTTCGCGGATTTTAGCTAAATCTTTTTCCAAATCAATACTTTTTCTAGTTTCATCGTTAACATCTTTAAGTTGCTTTTTATATTGCTCCGTGTTTTCAATTGATGATTTATAAGTATCGTCAGACTGGATCGTTCTACCTGCAAACGAGTCTGATTCTTTTCTAGCTGTTATTTCATCAGCTAAATATCGATCTAATGACTTTTTCTTTAGTTCGGTTTGTTTGCTATAATATTCTCCTTGACTGATTAATTGTTTTGCCAATTGAATGTCTAAATCATCAGATTGCGACTTAACGGATTCTTTGAATGACTCGTTTTCTAACCGATGTTGTCCCTTCATAAAATCAAGTTTTTCTTTTTCTTCTTTTTCTACATTTGATAAATATTGTCTATACAAATAAAGTTTATCGTTAGCGGAATAATTAGCAAGAGAAATATCTTCTTCGTAATTTCTTTTGGCTATTTGATATTCTGTGTCTGGTTTTTCTCCTTTTTTTTCTTCGGGTTCTTTACCTGCTTGTGGTCCTATTTCATTGCCGTCATTATTAGGACTTCCTTCCCCATTACCACCAAGTCCAACTGATGACATTATTCCTTTTGCTGCATTCGCTATTCCTTCAAAAGCTAATACTCCAGCAGTTTTTACACCAGACCATGTATTGCTTGCGATACTGCCAATATCGTTCATTGCTCCAGACCAGCCACTTGTAACTGTGTTTATTCCATCTTCAACCGTTGCGGGGTCTAATGCTAGTGATCCTTGAAGAACTTTAAATATTCCGGCACCAATACTTTTTAAATGTTCCCATAATGAAGTAAACGCTTGTGCAATTGCATCAGCCGTGCTTGCAGTAGCATCCTTGATGCCGTTAAAGTTTGTATACCATGCAGTTGCCAGCGCTGCAATAGCAACGCCAATAACAACAACGGAGCCAACTAGCAAGTTTAATCTCAACGTCATAGCTGTAGTAGCAATTGCCGCAGCATACTCACCGTCTTTAAATAGCATAATTGCGATTGTTGCGGTTTCAATCGCACCCGTTACCGTTGCCATAATTATTGTTGCCGCCGCCGTTGTTCCTGACCATATTGCAGTAGCAGCAGCAGAAGCGTATATACCGATTTTATAAATTGCCCACACGCCCGTAGTAATACCTAATATTTCCATAACTGATTCAATGGTATTAATTAAATCCTTGTGTGAATCAATCCACCCATTTACAGAACTAATTGCTCCATTAATTATGGCAGGTATTCCGACAATAAACTCGCCTAATTTAGCCAAAACTGGCAATACTGCACCGCCGATTGAAATAGATAACGACTCAAATACAAGTTTTAAATCACGCTGTGCTTGTAAATAAGCATCGTAATTAGCCATTTGTTTAGGACCAATCATTAATCCTAATGCTTCGGCTTTTTGTGCTGCGTCAGCTAAAGCGTCACTTGATAACTTGCTAAATTTAGTTACATCAATTTGCGCCCGTTTAAATATTTCTGTAGCTGCTACATTTCTAGAGGTTCCAGCTTCAGTATTTTTTAACACATTGGCAACGTCCATTAAAATTTCTTGCGAGTTTCTAAAAGTTCCATTTGCGTTTGTTGTTTCTATTCCAAGTTCACTAAACCCTTTTCCGTTTGTAGCCAATTGCCTTGTCATTGCTTTTGAAGCGCTTAAATATTCTCCTGTAGTCAGTCCAACTTGTTCTAATGCTACATTAAGACTGGAAGATTGCTGTGAACTTATGCCGAGGTTATTTGATAATTGTTTTACTTCCTTATAATAATCCGTAGTAGCGTCTTTAACTGCGCTAAATGTTGCCAAGACAGCCATTGCAGGGACGATTGTCAACAGTGTGTTTTTTAATCCTTCGAATACAGTATTCAGCGAAGTAACCGATTCACCGACAACTTTAGTCATTCCACTAACGGAAGAGGTTATTCCTGCGGACGCCGTTGCTGTTGTTGTTGCTGTTTGCGCCATTCCAGCACTGACAGTGCTGCTCATAGCGGACATTTTAGCAATCATCTGGTCAGCGGAATCTTGAACGGTTTTCAATACAGTATTAATTTGTGCAGAAAAGTTGGCGTAGTCAGCTTCAATTACTACGCGATATTCACCTAAATTAGTTTCGCTCACTTATTCACCCCCTTACATTCTCTGACAATGCCACCGCTCATACCAAACATGCTTTTCAATGCACCAAGTTGATATTCTTGCCATTTCCAATCCGCTTTTTCCCAAGCCAATTTGTCTTCGTCATTTTTAAATGATTTAGGCTTTTTAGGCCGCGGAATACCGCCGTCAGATGTATTTGCAGCAGCAGTGTTGCCGGAATTAAATTTCTGCTTACCTTTGCCGTATTTCGCTTCAATAAATTGCTTGAATAACATGCCAATAGGCGGATTGTCTTTCCAGTATTCAAAGTATGTGAACAGCCTGTCCATGTCTAATTGCCAATCGACATATTCTTCCGTAAATCCGCATCGATCACCAAACGTTGCATAAATTAGCAGCCAGTCTAATTCGTCGTCTTCCCCGACTGCTTCTGAACGTTTTTTATTTGTTTCTGCATTTCTTCTTGAACTTTTTCGTCTTGGCTAATCAAAAATTGTAGAACGCCAAAAATAGCAAATCCATCATAAAATCCCTCGCCAACATCATCTTCAGTAATATCAGGGTAATTACGTTTTAATGCCAGTGTGGTAAGTTCAATAATGTTAGTAAATGATTCTTCCGATAACTCGGCAAAGTTTTGATTACCTTTTTGCATTTTGTCAATTTCTTCACGGATTGTCTGAATCTTTTTTGATGCTCCATATTTTGCGTAGGCGTAGGGACTAAGGGGTGGGCATTGGTACTTAACTCCTGCCAGTTCAATTTCATGACCTTTAAACTTTACTATTTCCATATATATCAGCCCTCTTATTTTCAAAGTTAAAAGCCCGGGTATTAACCGGGCTAGTCTTATTGTGCTGTTGAATCATCCAAATACAAATAACCTAGAATATCGGCAGTAGTTGCCATTGCCTTTGCTTCAAGCGTAGGCAACATAAAATCTTCCATTTTAGCATTTAATGCTGTTCCCCCAGCCATTACACGAGGGAATATTACGTGTAATTGTACTCCTGCCAGTTGCGAGAAAAATTCAAGCTGATATGGTTTTCGAGAACCCATTAAATTGTTTTGTAGTGTGATAGTTGATCCGGTTGCAATATTATAATTATAAATTACTTGAACATTATGGCCTGTGTCGGCCGCTGCAAATGTAAATGTGTTAATTGCAGCCGAAGTGACAGCCGATCCGCTAGTTACTGTGCCTGTACCTGAAAAAGTTGCTGCTGCTGGAGTATGACCGCCGCCAGCTAATTTTTCGGTTAATGTAAACGTTGTTCCCGTTGTAGTAACGTTATAAATAGCATTGACCGTTGAATTATCGGATAAAACTGATTGAATATTTCCAGCTGTTAACGTAGGTGTAGAACCAACATTAAATTGCAACCCCGTTGCGCCGCTGGCAATAGCCGTAAGTGTTACACCGCCAACAGTAATCGTGTCTGTTGCCACGAAGTTAGTCGCCACGGTATAAGTCATAGCTCCAGCAGTATTAGACGTGCTAAACGTAAATTGGCCAGTCGTAGGCGTACCCGTTGCAATATTAGTCATCACAATAGCCAATGACGGATTGGTTACATCATAGACAACCAGAATTTTATTAAATACGCCGCTATTCGGAATAGTACCCAGTGAAGCGGTATAAGGGCTAGATGCAGGGACAGCCAGAACAGGTGCAGGGTCGATCATTTTAATTATTCCTGTTGATTTTGTACCGCCAAGTCCTAAATTGATTGCATCAGCAGTAATATCACCGAATACGCCTTTAATATCAACAGTACGTTTACCAGAAGCAATATAAACAGCATCTTGACCGCGTCCGTATAAATCCTTCAAATTTATTTTAAAATCCATGTCAAAACTTTGCAGTTGACGATATTCAATTGCGGTGCCGTCTTGTGTAGTCGCGATAGCGCGCCCTTTATCGAATTGAAACATTTATTACATTCCTCCTTATTTTTACGTACGCATTAACGATTTACTGGCTTTAATCAGCCATTCGGTCATGAAATAAGTTGTGCGTGTGTCAGATAAATATAACGGGCTTTTACCATCAACTTTACGACACATGGCAAACTGCGAGACTTGCTGCCCTAATATCGGGTCAACATCCAGCGTAGCCACTACCAGATTATACAAATAAGCAATATCATTAGGCGGGTCTGATGCTGTGCCATTAGTCGACTGCTTAACCCATCCATGAATATAATATCGGTGTTCCTCATATCCGCTGCGATTTTTTAGTGTTTCACTTTCATTTTTACAGATTGTTAGTGACGGATAGTTAGGATTATCAACCGAATCAATATAATCAGGATAAATGTCAGGCTCGCCGGTAACAGCCCACGCAGGGCCAGAAACTAATTCGCTGTTAGCAAGTAGCGTATTGCGTAATATTGCTATGATGGGGTCATATGATTTTATAGTCAAATTAGTTTCACCTGCCCTGCGTAGTCGTTATTATTTCGCCTAATGAATTGCGGAATGCTTTGCCAATAAAATTTCTAGGCCGTTGTTTTATTCCGGTAATAAGGTCCTTGATGTAAGGAACTTTATCCTCTGACACACCAACTTCGACAACGGAATGGATCGTATTTAAGTTTTCGTTTTTTTCAATATTGGCAAGCAATTTTCCTGACTGGCTATGAACAAGACTGTCATCACCATGCGGGCCAGTGCCGGAACCGTAGCGCCGACTATAAGGATGTCCCATGTCAGCCAGTTGTTTTAGCGTATGGTCAGTTAATGAAGCCTGATTTTTAACAGCAGTTTCAACAATTACGCCAGCGGCAGCCAGTTTGATATTCATTTTAGCAGTTTCTGTGGGGATGATTGCGCGAATATTGGCTAGAACGTTTTGCAAACCTTCTGTGTGTGCTGGCATTATGTCACACCACCTTGAATTACAATTTCCATGTGTTTAAGCAGCGTATAAGGATTAATATTCAAAACCTTATACTTTTCATTAGTGTCTAAATCCGTAATAATATCGTTTTCCTTAATATCCGACAAGTTACAAAACATTGTCCGATAAAATATAATTGTTTGCCCAGCTATTGGTGTAATAACAATGCCTTCATGCGGTTGCAAGTCACATTTTACCAGCGGATTTATTAGCGTTAATATTTGCGGGATGGTGCCAGTTGCTGTTTTTGTTCCTGCAACATAGCGCTGAACCTGAACTTTGTTTGGAAATATCATCCTGCCCTCACCCGCACATAGCCGCGCCCATGATTGCCGCCTTCTAGTGCTTTCTTAGCATTGTTTGGCATATCGTCAGTGTCTTGCCGCTGAATAGTTAGTTCACCCTGCTTAATCATTTTAACCATGCTAACGTTGGAGTCTCTCGACAGGAAATAATCATCCAGCAGTGGCGCTGCCGCCAACACAGTGGCCTTGACTAAATCATCGGGAATACTGCCAGTAGCAAAGCCATAGTCATAAGTTAGCGTGACAAGGTAGTTACCATTAGGCGCATTTGTTGCCCCGACAATATAACCCAAACCAGCCATATACTGCATATTTGTACAGGTAAACGGAATAACGGATTCAAGACTAACAAATGTAATTGACTCAATAGTATTAACCGTCATATTGAGCGGAAATACTTTAATTAAACCACCGCGAACTCTTGCTTGATGTGTTTCTGCGTAATGCGTTCCTGGTGGAGAAAAAGACTGCTTGCAATAGGCATCAACTAACATACTTGCTGTGTCACAAATAGCCGTTATGTTAGCCATATCCGTTGTATCGTCCCATGTATAACCAAGTTCTAAAAAATCAGCAGGTACACAATAGGCCATAATTAACCACCCATTTCAATGTGCTTTCTAGCTTCGATGGCATCATCTGGTGAAACTTTTACCTTGCCTTTGACAATTGGATAAGTTGTTTCTCCGATAGTCATGCTGCCTAATTTAATAAAATGGTCAAGTTCGACTAGATCGGATTGTTCGTCTGCCATAATTTACAACCTCCTTAAAGAAAATAGAGAGCCAGCTTAGTGACTCTCGTTATTTTATTAGTTAACGCCCGGTTTAACATTCGTAATAAATGCTTGAGCCGCAGGGAAATAATGTTTTAAAGCTTCCCAAGTTCTTACTTCATATTCGTACTTAGGATTGGTGAAAGCATACTCGATTTGACGATAATCATAACCACATTCCATTTCCAAAACAGAAGGAACATTGGCATTCGGATAAGGAACATTGTCGCACATTACAATCATTGAACCAGAAGGCAACCAAGGATGAGATTCAATCTTGATGATTTGACCACCATAAGATTTATTTACATATTGACGGACCAAATAGTTGCCTGTGATATCGTTTTTCTCCGCATTGTTGACAAACAGCGTAGGCGCACCAGCACCAGCAATAATAGCGGAAGTAATATCTTTGTGAAGCTGTTCAGACACCAAGTAACGAGTCGGACCAACTTTGAACATATTAAACAAATAAGAGTTAATATCATCAAGTTCCTGAATGCCGCCATTAGCTTTTGTCAAGCTAGTATTTCCTTTATCAATAACTTTACCATTGCCGTTAATAATTTGAGGAATAATTCCATCAAATGCCAACGGGTCACCAGAACCATCAGCCGTAGTGAATGCAGAGCCACCAGCTACAAGTGCAGTCAAACTAACAGCACTATTAGTAGTAACGATTTGCAGTGTTTCGCTACCAGATACACCAACAAACCAAGCATAAGCTAATGCGCCCGTTACAGGAGTTACCGTTGCGGCAATAAGATTGGTTGAACCGGACAATACCCCGCTAGTCGTTCCCGTACTGGTAGTAGTCACGCCATCAAGTGCACCAACAATAACGGTATTATTTGAATCGGTTGCCGGGACTCCTAACGTTACATTCGCAGTTTGCAAATTTAATGAAATTCGATTAGCTGCGACTAATGTCAATGCGGCAACTTTAACCGAATAAGTACCAGCAGCAATAGACCCGCCAGTTCCCGTTGCAGTTACTACAGGAGCCGAAATTGATCCCAAGGAAGTAACATTACCGCCAAGAATTAATTTTTCTTCTTCGGTCATAATACGCAAAAGCAAATTTGTAGCACTTGTAGCTTTTACATCTTGGAAATTACGGCCGCCAGCTTCAGCTTCAAGAGTAACAGAATCAGTTAAACTGACTACTTTAAACGTTGCCAGTCTATCAACTTCGCTGTATCTAACGCCGTTACCGCGAGTTCCTTCAATACCAGTAGCTTTGCCCATGGCATCAACAGCGGTAATAGCTTTCCAGTGAGTGCTGGAACCAGTCGTAGAAGTTCGTCTAGGAATAATATTTCTCAAAGGAGAAAGAAATGGTACTAATTGTTTTGCCGGGGCTTCAAGCGAATAACCCTGTAATCCAGTAGCTAAAGTAATTGCTTTATTTAAGTCTTGCGCTGATTTCATAGAATTAAGAGTTTCCTGCGTAATCTTGCTCATATCCATATAAATAAATTCCTCCTAGTTTTTGTGTTTTAAATAGATGTTGATTTTTGCATGCTTTTTATTTCCATTTGAGCAACTTTTAAACTGATGGATTGTTTAATCATGGGATCTTTTTCATCATCCCGCAATTTCTTTAAAACACCAAGTTCATCTAATTGATTTGTGCCTGTTGGTAAATTACCCGCCAAGTTTTTAGTCATTGCCATGCTGCCGTTTAAAATAGGACCGCCCGGCAAAGGTTGATTCTCCAATTCGGTAACTTTCTTAGCCAGCGCATCGTTTTCAGTCTTAAGGCCATTAATGACCTTCTCTAGACTATCAAACCTTTCCGCAAACTTAGCCAGCCCGTCATCGGATTTATGCAAATCGACTATTTCAGTCGCTTTAGCCGTATTAGTAGCATCAAAATCGTCGTTAATACCATATATTTTTTGGCACTTATCACACTTACAAGCACCGCCCATATCGGCAATATCATGGTGAATTTTCTGCATTTTTTCAACAGTAGACTTGCTGTGAACAGCGCCAGCTTTGGTTAGCACAGATACTTCCAAATTAGCATCAGCAAGTTGCTTAATCAAGTCTTGCTTTTCTTCATCCGTAAAGCCACGCCGCTTAATCAGCAAGTCAAAATCTTCAACGTCAACAGTGCCAACCATTTTATACATTTTGACTTCTTGCTCAATCAGCATTTTGTAAAATTCGGGATCGTGCGCTTTTTCTGCCATTTCATTATCTTTTGTATCTTCTTTAGATTCATCATCAGCCGCTTTTTTAGCTTCACCGATACCAAACTTTTTTTCTGCTGCTGCAATTTTAGCATCAATGGTTTTTTGTTCTTCGGCAGAATACTTATCGCGATTTTTCGGCATGCCAAAATAACTAGCTGCTGCTTTTACGTGTTCTTCGGTATCAATTGGATATTTTTTGTTTGTTTCGTCAGCGTAGGCAACATCACCATATTTACCTTCTGCCTTCTTTTCCAAGTCATCAGCTTCGGCAGATTTACCCGCCAACTCTGCCCCTTCATCTGCACTACCGTTTTCATCAACGGTTGGAACATATTCAGTCTTAACCTGCTTAATATCGGAACCAATTTCTACCTCGCCAGCATCACTGATCGTATACGGTACGCTGTACATATCGTTATCGCCGTCACCATCAAGATCACCTTGAATAATTACGTTGTCAGGATAAGTCTGCAATATCCAGAAGTAGCCTTGATTAAATGGTGTGTGAATTTTACTATTGATTGCGCCGCAAATGCGTTCCTTAATTTCCTCATAAGAAAAAGCCTTTGCTAAATCCTTGTCAGCAAGGGCTTTACTAAACTCCGTCAATATTGATTTATCAATTTCCAACTTTTCAGGTTCCTCCTTGTGTTTAAATTCTCGCTGCTCGGTTATGCCGTTAGCTTTAATGAATTCAAATGTAGTATTGGGATTGCAACCTAAATCGCACAACGAAACTTCGCTAGGGTTTGCTGTATAGCGTGTTTTTCCCGATTCAGGGTCTTTCCATCTTTTTTCATAAGAACCGCCTATACTTAGACAAGAATATACCCCTTCAAGGCATTTTTTCCATTCGTTATCATCAACAACTTTGGCGCATATGGGAATTGATTTTGTTTCATCATCTAGTATTAGTTGAGTAATTTTTCCCGCGGCAATATTTGTGTGCATGGAGCGCAAGCATCCCTGTGATTTACCATCAGTATTTTTTTCTACTTTACTTCGGTAATCTTCAAAATATTTTTTTGAACTGTCATAATCAAAAATTTCGTCAGAAGAATCTACTGTTTCATCTGCGGCAATTCCATAAACTAAACGTTTTTCTGCATCTATTTTTGTAATTGGTATTTGAAATTTCATTTTTTACCTCCTTCCAGGCAATAAAAAAAGACCGTCACGGTCTATTGCAGATGGTTGCCCATCTGGATCACCTCCACAAATTATTAATGTGATAAAATATAAAACGCCAGATAAGCGCCAGCCGTTGTGACGATCGCGGCTAAAATTTGTGGCGTTCCTTTGCCAGTAATTTTGTCCATGATCTCTTTTGCTATTGCTGCAATTACGCCGATGATCAATCCATTTGTCAATCCGAAATAATGGCCTGTCACCGTGGACAGCATAAAACCGCCTAGAAAATGCGCCAGATAATGCGCCCAAGGCCCTTCCATTTTTGCATACCACCAGTTAATCATTTAATGCCTCCTGTACTTCTGCTGCTGTAAAACCTAGTCGTAACAACGTACAATTCGGATCGTTTTGTAGCTCGTATTGATAACTCACCGCTACTTGATCTCCCATTGCCTCAGCTGTGACTACTTTGTGAGTTGCATCAGTTATGCCATCCCCTGTAATAACGCCAACATTAAACCATTGCTGCTGATCATCTAATAGTGATTGCCACGCTGGTTTCCATTGCTCAGCGGGAAAATTTTCTTTTACATAAAGATAATCCGCCTTAGAATTTATATGTTTTGGAAATCCTATCATGCTGTTTCCTCCTCAATTATCGGTGTAGCGAAATAGATACTTTGTTATTTACTTATATTTTCAGACCTTCCGCGCGAGCCGACACTCGAAGAAGCGCCCCACCGACAACTACTCGCCTCCCGCGACCGCGAACCGCAACCCGTCCCAACGCTCCAATTGCCGCCCGCAAGCAACTTTACATCGCCATATGTCCCCTGACCGTTAAATAGGCCCTTGTTTCTTCCAATGGTCTTCCAAGCAAAAGTGGGAGCAATATCAACGCTAGGGTTTCCTGTTGTAGCATTTTGTGTATATGCCACGGCTGTGTTTTCAGTGTGCGTATGATTGACGGCCCCCTGAAATTGATAAGATTGATCGCGCAACCATTGATACATTGCTCCAGCACAATCTTCGCATCCGATGTTAGATATCATTCGTCTACTGGCGGTATCAACATGACCGCCAGTAGTATTCGGATCGGTACTCCCAACAATATTAGTCTGCTGATTACTACCCTCTGCTGCAATCTGGAATTCGGTATCGTCAAGCATTTTTTTGCTAACTGCTGCCAAATCGTCAACGTGATCATTCCAGCTTCGCGTGTCTGTTATGACCGCACCGTTTGCTGATTTTGTGGACACCCCAGTGTTACTTTGCAAATAGATATCAATCCACAGATTGAGTTGCGAAGAATACACCATACCCTCTGGTTGTGATACCGGTCTAAAGTTCAGGTCCCAAACAGACGCAGGAAGAATATCACCTGCAGCATACCTCGTTAATGTGTGCCCTGATATTGTTCCGACGTCCATACACAAGCAGTGAAATCCACCAATCTTACGACTATTCGTCGCTGTATTGCCTGTTGGCACCGTTGAGTTTGCCGACAGTACAATCACCGGAGTAGTACCTGCACTTGGCTGACAAGCATAAATATAAAAATCTTTTCCTGCCCGATTCGCGGCAATTGTGTAATTAGTTGCTATTGAATCCCACGATGCCGCTGTACCTAATAAAATTGTTTGCTGTGCAGATAAAATATAACCACTATTGTTTATGTTGACCGTTAGACTGTTTGGAGAAATTATTGTTGTTTGTGCGGATGACCATGAAATATCCCGTTGATAATGGGCAGGAAGAAGTCCAATAAAACTCGCCATTCTTGACATAGACCCCGGATTATAACCGAAATTAAAATTGGACGGCATTTATACCGCCCCCTTCCAAAAAAATTGATTCTCCGCTAACGGCAGAATCGACTTCCAGTGCCGATATATTTGTTACTGGCCAAAAATCGCTGTCACCGGCTTGCAAAGGAATCACGGATGTTTTAACTCCAGCCGCGGGAAAAATGTACATAGCGCCTGTATTAAGCGGATTGGCTATTACAAAAACACCGTTGCAGGCTTGCGATCCCATCGTTATAGCAGTTCCTGCCGTTGTAACGACTGTTTTTCCAGCAACGGCCGTTAACGATGCCTGACTTGTTGGCAATGGATCTGATTGCGATACATCAGCACCGCCAACCTGCAAACTACATTTTGAATTTAATGCACCGCCAGAACCTTGCACAACTTCATATTCACCTATGGAAGGATTAAAATAATGGTTTACAGTTGCTCCGTCGTTATCTCTTGGGACATTTTGTATTGCCATTTAATCATCTCCTTTCATGAATATTTCAGCAAAAGACGCGCCGCTTCAATTTTATCAGCACTTGACGCTTGGCCATCTGATATAACTTTTTCAAGCATCAATTTAATATAGGGTGGCATTAAAGATGTAATACTTATAGGTGGAGAAGGTCGTAAATATTCAGGTGTCCTTGTCAATTGTGTTATTTTACCAATACACGCATTGCTATTCCTCATCAAACCCTCCATGCGCTTCGACTTCTTCATCAGATAAGAATGAAAATTCTCGGATGCAATTTATATGCTGTAAAACATTTCTTTCTGCATAATCTAAACTCCAAACTTGACCATTAGCTTCTTCACATGCACCATCATAATCACCATCACTAACCAGCACCCCGCCAACAATTTCACTTGCTTCCGATGTGGCAATTCTCGTTGTATTTTGTATTGTGCGATATTCAACATCAGCAATAACCGTTGCCCGGTCTTCGCTTACTGCGTAGGAGTCTGTAATAGCCTGTTTAACCGCAGTTTCATCATCAGCAGTAGAAACATTAGCAGCTACTTTTTCCCTCGTCACACGCTCAATTTCTGGCAATAAAAAAGCTAACCTGTCAGCAACGATTTTATCAATAATTGCTTTTTGTTGGTCAGCGGTAATGGTAAATTCGCCAATCTGTTTAATTTCAGTTACAGACTGCTTAAATATTTTTGTTGCGTAAGTCGTTAACATGTCTTCAAGCGTAGGTGATAAACTTGTTTCAAAGTTGTAGTCGCCAAATAATAATAATAACAGCCACTTGCTTTTGTCATCTTCCGGTATTTCTTCCATATCATCGGCATTATCAAGCATATACTCTTGCAATTCGTCAAATTTATCTGCTATTTTGTTGGAATAATCGTTTATTAACTCTGCATTTTTAAATAGTTGCTTGACTTCTTCCGGCTGCTGCATATTGTTGAGCTTTAAATTGATACTTTTTACTAATTCTTGATTTAAACTGTTTGGTTCAAACTCTCGTTTAGTCTTTTTTTTTAGTCTATTGAGTGCAAATTTTTCAAACTGTTTTAACTCTCCAGCCGACTTTTGTGCTTTTGGTGCGGCTACAACAGGCTTAATTTGCGCCGTTTGTGCATTTCCGGCTTGAAAATCGCCATTTTTAAGTGCATCAAGCTGTGCTTTCTGCTTTGCTTCGATAAAGTCCTTCGTGATAAATACAATATCATTGCCAAGCAGCACATAAGGCGGTACGCCATCGGGTAAATCTGTTGCTGGTGCCAACCCGTCAGCAGCGCGAATCTCATCAATGCTGCGAAGTCCGCGGCTAACATATTGCATATTGCGTTCGACTGTGGTTTTGGCATCTTCTTTTTTCTCGTCAATATACTTAAACCGCAAATGCGGATATCCTAGCTCGTTTTGTATAATATCGGTAAATAATTCTTCCAGAAATGATTCAAGCGGCCCAAGCCCGATATCCGTCTGTTGGGAGTCTTGCATTTCGCCAGTTGCCCGATTCATCATCATAATAAACGCCTGCGGATTAACGCCAAATGTAATAGCAATTAATCTGGCAATCCATTCATCTACTTTGGGATCATATTCAAACTTCTTAGTTGCTGTGTATGTACCTTTTGGTACAAACCGCATGGATAATCGTTCATCAATATTACCGGACATTACGTCATTCCACAATTGTTGGTACTGGTCTAGCTGTTCCGGTGTCCACTCTGCATCAACTTGAAATAGACCAGCATCAGGCAACGCACCTTTAGTGTAATATCGCAAATGGAAGTCGTCGCGCCGTAGCATGATGTTAATTTTCATGAGCAGTTGTTCAGTTGGCGCGAATCCGTAGGGAGTCCATGACCTCGGATAGCGGGGTCTATAAATAATATCATTAGTAGAAAATCCGGGGATTTCATTCGCGCTGCCATAAGGAACACCGTATATAATTTGTTGGTACGCAGCGTTAGGCGGCATCGGAACTCTGCCATAAGCATCAATAAGCGGTTTGAAACTACTCCCATCACATATGTCTAGCGAATACAACTTACCGTTTCTTGATCTCCGCTTATAAATAGTCCCGGCATCAATTGGAAGTACATCATTCAAATACATTTTAAGCCAGTCGTTAAATAAGTGTACCTTGTCGGGCTTATATAAAAAGGCTTTTACATCATCAATATCTTTAGTGTAATCGTTTTTGTCTTCTTTTTTGTTCGGTATAATATCATGTTCGTCACCTGTAACCTGATCGATCATCATTTTTATGCAAATGGACACAATATCATGACTGTCTGCCAGCGTCCGCAATACTTGAAATGGTGTGAGTCTGGGGTCTTCTGTGCGGGGAGTAATAAGTAAATTTCTGCCAACTCGGTACTGCGTGATCCAAGGTGGATTATCGGCGTGCATTGGTTGAAGCGGCTGCCCTGGGGAAAACTGCTGTCCATCACCGTAAGCCGGATTGTTGCCAGTAGTCATTGCAGCAGGTTGCACAGTGAGTGCCTTAGCCTGATCTGCCAAGCTATATGAATTAGCCACCTGATTAGAAGTTTTAACTAATCCGGGTGATGTTTTTTTCCAACTCATGTTAGTCCTCCCCTCAATAAAAATAAATATAAAAATAAGCCTACTCGAATGAGTAGACTGTTATAATCGTGGCGGCGTGTAATTGCGCCATAGCAGTTTAAACTAACTACACAGTACGCCGCCTATTGGCTCATTATAGAGCTAAGTTGTGCAGCTGCTTAAACCTTTCCGGCATAATTAAAATGCGGTTTGCGCTATTCTGATAAAGTCAGTAGCACCATTTAACTTAACCGCCAAGCATTAAAGTAGTCGCAATACCGGATTATTACCAGCATAAACTAATACTAGTCACCGATAACGCAACTTTGCGCTTGCTCCCTATCTCGCAAGACACTATCGGGACCAACCGATTTTAAATGAGTTTCTACTCATTATGGCCCGCCTTAGATACTGGTCAGTATCGGATTGATTACTGCCAAAATTTGTTAACTTACTAAATGAGTCACGAATACAGCTTAATTATATTATATAATAAGTATTCCGTCAACGCTTTAATCCAGAAAATCCTAATTCCATATTTATAGTTGATAATGACTTCTTATGACTCTTTGGTTTATTACAACCATTCTTGCTACCACCACCCGGTTTACCTTCTCCAGCAGGAATACCTTCAGCTGAAAAATGAGTCGGTGCCATTTCACGCATAAATTGTAATAAGAAGTCCTCTGTCGGCAATTAGTTCACTTCCTCATCTAATCGTATAGTTACTCATTTATTCCACTTCCTCAATCATTATGCGGACTTTCTTGCCGATTTTTTTATCAATAGATTAGGACCATTCCAGCAAAGAAGTCGTCTCATCACTGCCGACTTTAAACGTAGTATTTATTCTGTAGTAAGGCTCTGCAAAATTAAACATTCCTTTGTCTTGCATGTCGGTTGTGTAATACCATTTACTGTTGTCAAATTTGTCCGTGTCATAATAAATTTTTGCAAATGAGATACTTGGAATCATGAGTAATATTAGCAGAATAAAAATTAACTTTTCCACAGTTTTCACTCCTCACAAGTTCATTTTTTTATATAATACGTTATCCAATTCTTCGCTTGTAATGCCGATATAACGCTTTGTTACCGCAGGTGAGCTATGGTTAAACGCTTGCATGATATACGAAATATCTACTCCGCTGCGAAACGCCCAATAACCAAACGTTTTTTTTAACGAGTGAGTCCCAATATTTTCCTTAATCCCAACATAATCAGCCGCCTTATTTAACGCTGTCCACACATATTCACGCGTAACAGGCTTGCCAGTGTTTCCAGTATATTTGCTGGAAAATAGTAGTCCTTCGGTTAATCCTGTAGACTCCAAATATTTTTTTATAGCCAGTATGCAGGTATCGGATAATGCAAACTGTTTTGTTTTGCCAGTCTTCTGTTCACGGATGGTGACTGATCCGGTGGCAACATCTTCAACAGTTAGCTTTAGCAAATCGGATATGCGAAGCCCTGAATTGATTCCCAGCACAAATATGAGATAATCTCGCTGGCTGTGGTTATACAGATATTCCTTCATGTCGTTGAGCTGTTTTAAGTCTCGAATTGGCTGGACTGTGCAGCAGGAATTTTTAGGATTCATTTTTATCGCCCCTATGTTATCTTTATAAGATTATAGTAACATAAAAATTTAACAGTTGCAACAGTTTTTATAATATTAGTGCTGTTTGAATAGCGCCATTTTTTAGCTGCTGTTTGGGGTTCCAATGATTTGATTTTGTAAATTATCTTCTTTCCATAATGGCTGCAAATTCTTTAGTGACCAGCACTCTTTAAACTCCGGATCAGGTAAACCGCATTGAGTACATTTTGTAAATCCATCAGGAGTTTTTTCTTTTACATCAAAATTACCGCCGTGGCATTCCTTACAACTTGCTTTAAATCCATCAGGAGTTAATTTGTTTTTATAAAAATATTTACTATTTGCTGGAAATTTTCTTTTGCATTTATGACAAATTTTATCCATAACAAAAACCACTCCCCAGTGTAGTTGATTTCTCCAGTTATTAAATTATAAAAGAGAGGAAAAGAGTCTGGAGAACTCAATTCGCAACGGTTTATAACTCCGTGGCTATTCCTCTCTTAATTATATCAAATATTTTGTTATTTATCAATGCTTTCTCGTTCTTTTTTCTTCCGCTCCATCCACTCAATTAGCCCGGAATAACTGCCACCTTGTATCAATTCAGCAAAACCGGTTAAAGCATCCGGTGCGTCATCATGCTTATTTTTACCTGTTCGCTGATATTGATAAATAGCCATAAAAAATTCTGGCCATCGTTCGTGCCAATTTTCAGGAAAATATAGATGATTCATAATAAAAGTCGAAGCTGTCAGAATTCTCGCAACTTTATTCCGAGATTCGTGTTGCCATTTAACGGTGACACTACAAGTTTTATATTTATCTGTTATTATTCTTTGAACATTCCTTGCGAAAGAGCGGCCTCCTGCGTTGCTTTCCACAGTTGCGAAATTAACTTTGTTGTCAACAAGCGTTTTTGCTGTTAACGGTTCAGTTATTTCCATTCCTTCATTGCTATAAATAATATCGGTAATATACCCTTCGCCTTTATATTGATGGCCAATGATTGTACATAAAAAATCACTGCCTGTATCTGCGGTATCAGTATATGATATGACGCGTTCGGTATCTTTTGGCAAATCAGTATAAGTTAATATCGTTTGATACAGTCTTCCTTCTGCGTCAATTGGAATTTGCATATAGTTTGATGCAAATATAACCGGGTCCATTATTCTTTTTATGCTATCAAATTTATCCTTAGGAAGTATTTCATCACAAAGCATTTCCCCGGCAGGAGAACAGGCTGGCATTAACAAAACAAGCCAATTATCTGACTCGGAACTGCTCAACAACTTGCCGCATGGATCGTTTTTACTCCAACGAGTCATGTTCAAAATTTCGATTCCACCATTATTTGTGTTTTCTAATCGCGACGACAAAGTGGAAGTATACCAAAGCCATATTTTTTCTAATGCGTTTTCGTTGAAGCTCTCCTCGGCATCTTTTACCACATCATCACAAATTAGGACAGAAGCTCCGCGGCCTGTAACGCTGCCCCCGACACCTGCTGCCTTGTATGAGAAAAATTCTCCTTGCAATGCCCAAGACATAAATGAAGCGTTGCCTTTTGATATTCTTGTATTAGGAAACATGTCAGAATATACAATTTCAAAGGGAATATTTTTTTGCTGCACTATTCCATCACGACAAAACCTCGAAAAATCGCTTGCTAATGAATCATTATAACTAGCAGTAATAATTCTTTCTTTTCTATTAATGCCCAATACCCATTCACAAAACATTACCAGAGTTCTTGACTTCCCGTGCCTAGGCGGGATGTTTTCTATTAGTTTTGTATAAACTTTATCATCTTGCAATCTATCCCATTCAACAGTTTTAACATACCATTCAGGAGCAAGTGCATCACATAAATAACGAAATGTTTTTCCTGTTAGTCTTCGCTCATACAATGCTTGTAGTGTTTCACAAATTAAGTGCAAGTGCCAATAATTTTTCTTATAAAAATCCGGTGCAAGCATACAGCAAAACGCCCAAAAATTCTCTCGCGCCTTCCTGATATTCAGTTCCCGCCGTATGGCTAATATTTTAGCTGTGTCTTGTGGCATTATATTGGGCCCAGTATATTCTGCATATTATATATACCTCCTGTATATTCCAGCATCGCCATCATGGCAACGTGAATATTGTACTAATGTGATCCTGTGATGCCCATAATATTTGCCTGTAGCAAATGATACAATAATCGTATCGTTAGTTTTGTTTCTTAAAATTTGGCTTTTAGATGCAACCAATACTTCATATTTTTGGCATTCCATAACAGGTAACCGATGTGTAATACTTATCCATTCCATGGTAAAACTCCTTTCACGTTTAGTTTTTATAATATCTAAGAGGACTCAATGCGGCGATTTCCTGACAAGTTTTGGTTTGAAATCGGTGGGGGTGGGTATATCTATTAATTACACCCCTCCCCACTCATTAACATTAACTAATACATAATAGTTAAACCAAGCAATGCAGTAATATCAACGTTTTGTTATATGACATAATGATAATTACTTAATATCCTTGCTAGGCGTACAGTTTTTAGGCGTAATGTCGATGGTGTTACTAATGAGTAATTGCCGTTCCAATTCGGTTCGTAGCTCCTTCTCGCTCATGCCAGCAGTGTCAAACGTGCCATGCGCCACCATTATTTGCGTCCGGTCAATAAACATGCCTTGATGCTTGCCTAACATCTCCAGTGCCTTGTTCTTGTCGTGAAACTTGACTTCACGTTCAACCATCTCGCTGCCGTCCTTCATGGGCGTTACTTTTACCTTTATCGAGGCGATTGCTGCAAGATCATCCTCGCTTGCTCCCTCTATTAAACTTCCATCTTTTGCCACTACTCTAGCAGGATTAGCATAAGCGACTCTAGCCATTTCCCGCAGTGTATTATCTACATTAACGCCTGTTCGCTTTCTGCGCTCTGCTAATGCTACTTGTATATGTGCGTATATTGCAGGATTACTATAAAGATGGCAGCCAATATCAGGCGCGCTGTTGGCACTATAACCTGCTCTAATAGCTGCATCAGTCTTGCTAAGATCAACTAAATACTCTTCAACAAATCGGTCTTGTCTAGGTTCAAGTTGTGGTAATGTATCCCTGTTGTATTCAACATAGATCAATGCTGCATTAGTGTCAGCTACTTGCTTGCTAATCACAGGTGCAAGTATTTTGCTGGGCTTTAATTCTGTCAGGTTTAAAGGCAATCGTTGTGCATCGTCCATACACTGTTGGGTATCTAGTGCATCTTGTACACCATATATGCGCCAGTGCCGCTGTTGCCATTGCCTGACGGCATTAATGGTGACTTTATGCTTCTTGGCTATTTCTGCATACGTCATCCCGTTTAGTTTGTCCTGGTATGCCAGTTCGTAGTTTTTGCGTTTCATGTAACAATAGTCACCTCGATAACGTTACTCAAAACAATCTTTTATCCAATAAGCTAATACGCAAATAATTACTAAAAGTATAGCAAACTGTAAAACATGTGATGCAGTAATAATAAAAGGAATGCTAATAGCAACAATAAACGCACATAAAATAAACAGAACCATAAATCTAAATGCCTTTAAAAATGCAATCATTTACTCACCCGCTTATCATATTTCATAGCCCCAGCAGCAGTAATATATCCATCACATTGTCCGTTCCTGCTGCGATAAATCCTGTCTGCTGTACATTGTTTAGTCCCGTGATTCAGACATTCTGTGGATTCGCAGATAATGGTGGTCATGAGTCAGATGCCCGATCAACTAATTCAATTTTTTCTAGCGGTACAATCATATGTTTTATTTGACTTATTACTATCATTTTGTCATAGCTCTTTTGATCACAAGCAATCTGATATATTGTTCCGCCTCTGCTAACCAAGTCACCTTTTTTATATAACCGTTTATTATCCAGCCTGTCCTTAGCTTTGCAAATAAGTTGTAGTTCGTCAAATTTTAAATTGCCATAACCCATATGGCCGTCAATACTTTCAACGCAGTATCTTTCATTATCATCATAAACGCGGCTAACTACAAAAACACCCTTTTCATATTTAACAATATCACCTTTTGCAATCATAAATACACGCCTCCTTAAAATTATTATATCATTACAAATACTGTATATCAACGAAAATTAAGCGATATAAAATCAGTTTTAATATTACTCCAAAACCCATCCCAAACTTCCGTAATTGGCTCGTGTTCGATTTTTAATAGCTACGGTATATGATTGTATAACCCGACATATTATTTAAGCGCAGAAAGCAATTTTATTAACTCCGGTACAAATTTCTCCAAACAACATTTTTCCTGATCGTAAACCGTATTTTCCGGCAGCGGCTTAATCACATAGCCAAATTTATTGTGTGGTACCAATATACAACCTGAATTGCGCATATACATTAGTCTTGCTGCGAAGTCACTATTAGTTCGATCTGCTGCGATAAATAATGATTCCCATAGTTTTGCATCACCTGAACATATGGAATTGGATAGCTGTGTGCCTGTAATGAGTGAATCTGTCATAATAACCATGGCAGTCATATTAATTACACCTCCTGAATATAAAACGGATTTTGTAGTTGTTGCCAAGCCCCTCTAATCAGGGGCTTTTTTATTATAATAATAATTCGGGATTAGTGTATATATTGCCAATTATTTCGCAGTCGTTAATATGATATTGTATACTCCCGTTAAATCCATCCCTAGCAATAACCCAATCGATATAAAATTTACCTAATTTGTATTTACATATTCCAATAGATTTATTTTGTTTTAAAATATCGTTTTTACATACTTCTAAACTGTTTTTGTCTAATTCATCAATATACTGCATAATATCATAATCTGTAGTCGCTACCAGACAATCACTGCCTTCAATCCCATCACGCTTATTCACCCACACAACACCTGATCCATTAATAAAAATGTGTACCGCTGGAATCATAACTTTGTTAACCTTGTCCCAAGCACGAAATTTTAAATTTGTCATATTAATACGCCTCCAATTTTTGTTTGTAATAATCACGAACCCGCTCTGTTATGCTTTCTAAAAAATCAATTATTACTTGGTGCTGGAATAATTTGAATAATTTTGTCATCATTCACTTAAAAAAACCTCCTTTTTAACCATATTTTAGAAAAATTATCCATAATTTATGACGGTTAGGGCACATTGAATATTTTTAGGGCACTTATAAAAATACCTTCAAAGCCACGTAGTTACTATGTTTATTAAAATCTGGGGCAGATGGGGCACATTGTTTTCACTCTACTTATTTATGTACGTATATATGTGTGTATATTATTATTACATATATTATTCTATTATTATTAATAAAGTTATTTATAAGTGCCCTATGTGCCCTAACCTAGTAATTACATGTGTTTAACATGCCCCAACAAATGCCCTTTAAGTGCCCTATGTGCCCTAAAATGGCTTTTCGTCTTCTTCATATTCATCCACTCCAATTTTTAAACCTACCCAATAACGTACTCCTAATGATTTAATTTCTTCAACTTGTGGAAAAACCTCTCTTACCTTTGGCGTAAACTTTTTAGCTGATACAGGATGAATTTCCGATTCATCACAATAATCCTTATACTTTTCATATAAATACTGCCGGGTAATTTGGCTATCAACGCTCAATGATGTACATTCAAGCAAGTACGCTTTTGTGCTGTCGTTGGCAAGATTGTATTCAAGTAGTGCTGCTGCTGCCGTGTCTGGCACTTCGAAGTAGCCGCGAGTCAATAAATCAACAAGCCCGGTTAATGCCAGATTTAATAGTCCAGATAGCTCTTCTGGTGTGGTTAATTTGTCAATGAGGTTCGGGTCACGTTTGGGATCTCCAATTAAAAACTGGTGAGGAAAATCAAGTATTACCCACCTGCGAAAAAATCCGTGTGAATTATCCTTGGTACGAGGTAATTCATTTGCTGAAAATATCATTTTAGCAATATTTTTAAATTTGAATGGGTCTTGGCCTTTGCGCTCTGCCGTTACATAGTCACCACCAACAAGAGCCTTAAATAGCGAGGTATCTTCAATTGCTTTGTTTGATATATCAGCACATATGTTTGCTAATTTACCTGCAAGGTTTGCTGTTCGAAAACGATTTTCCGTTAGTTCTTGCAGGGAATCTCCCGAAACATTTTTTTCACCTAGAAAACTAGACAGCAAATCAATAAATACCGACTTACCAGATTCACCGCCTGATTTTAACAAGAACGCTTTCTGCATACGATTATTTGGTATCAAACAATATCCAAATAATTCCTTAGAAATGGCGATACAATCAGGGTGCAATACATCAGACAAAAACTTTATTATGTTCGGGCATGTTGCTGCTGGATCGTAAGTGATGGGTATTCGTATTGACGATAAGTATTTTGAACTGTGCTTTAATAATTTAATTTCGTTGCTAGTCATATCTATAATCCCATTGTTCAAGTTAATAATAAACTGGTTACAATTTAAAATTGGATTAGGATGCTTTAAACGAGTCTCAATCTGGCGAATAACTTCGTTTCCGTGCATATCCCGATAATCTTCGGCCAGTATTTCAAGAACCAACTTTTTTATATAGTCCCTGCCTAATGGTCGATACGCGCCACCATCATAAATAAATAAGTCTTGCAAATCATATTCTATTTTGTGTTCTCGAAGTATTTTGTCTACTAATAATGGAGCAACAAAATGTCCGTCATCATCAAACCAATTTTCATGATAATTTACTGCTGGCTGGAGTTCTTTTTTTACCGCTGTCGCTGAAACTTCTAGCAACTTGCCAAGTTTTTTGCAAACTTGCGCTTTTTTTATTTCTGACACTTCTTTAAATATTTTAGGAATATTTTTTCTGCAAAAAGCAAGCCTGTTATTAAGCACTAATGTCTCAACTTGACATACTAATTGATCTATTGTCTGGTCATAATCCATTTGGCCTTCACGAACTAACGACTCTTGTTCATCGGGTGTTAAATCGTTCACATCCAATCGTACCGCCTCTTTGATTTTCGCCATGCCTGTACTTGTTCAGTTTCGTTTTTGCTGCACATTTCATCTAATAAATTATTTATTCGCAATTGATGCATAAATATGCAAGGATGTTTAATAATTATTTTTATGTCCTGTGACATTTTAATTAAACTATGATTTAATTTACATAAGTTAACAAATATTCGGTTAAAATCTCTTTCAAATTGTCGCTGTATTTGCAACTTTGTTTGTCGTTCACGGTCTTGTTTAATATCACGGGTCCCAGTAATATTAAAATCACTCTCAAGTCGCTTAATAGCATCACTGACGGCTAAATCAAGCGCATGCATAACCATGTCAATCTGTGTACCGCCACTATTGCAACCATAGCACCAGTATTTATTCTGGCTAACATATATTTTTAGTGATGGGTCGCTATCTGATCCATGCCACGGGCAACTAGTCCAATAATTATTACCCCGTCTAATAATTTTACCACAAATATAATAGTTATAAATATCCATTATAGGTATGTTACGTATTTGTTCGATGGAGGTCAATGTATCACTTCCTGCCGGACAGTTTACAAGAGGGTTTATCTAATGCCAATTGCAGCAAAAATATAACCGTTTGTGTTCTAGTAGCAAAACCCTTGCCGTTTTTTAATGCATCAATTCGTTCAAGCAATTTTTTAGGATAGCTCATATTTACAATCTGGTTTTCCATGTAAAAATACCTCCTTAATTATACATTTATTATATCATATTAAGGAGGTAAATAGCGGTTTATTTATCAGAAAACATTACTTTCTTTATCGAATCCTTCCAAGATACTTTGGAATTATTTTTTAACTGTTCGTATAGCCACCTAATATGTAGTTCTCGCTCGATTCTATCGGTATCAAAAACAGTATTTTGTTTTAAATACCCTAATACCCACATCATATTATCAACTGTTAATAAATTGTCGTTGGAGTGCGTAATTTACCGTCGATAATTTTAGCGATTAATCCTGCCGGCATGATATCAACTCCAATCAGGAATATTTTTAGATTCTTCCAGCAACAACTGCCTAATTTTGATGCAATTATTTTTAATTTTATTTTTGCTTGGCATTCGCAAATCAGGATAATGAGGTTTACCAGACCAATCATTTTTAACTCGTTTTTCTTCCCATTCTTCACGCAATAATTTATACCTATCCATTGCAATATCATACATAAGTTTATATTTGTATTCGTCCTCAATTTCTTGCAGCAGAAATTTTACTACTTCTAGTTTTGTTGTCATGATGGCACCTCCAATTGTTTTAATGCTTTACATAAAATAATTCAATTGCTTGGTTAGCGTTCGTCATTTGAATTCACCCCAATTTCAACATTATCGCCGCAAATCAAATTTACCGATTCAATAAATTGTTCTGCTTTACGTACTAACATTTTTAATTGCCCGGCGCGCCCATATAACGACTGCATTTCTTTTGCCATTTTCCAGCGTTCAGCCAAATTATCAATATCAACCCAGCCTCTGAAACTTTCTCCTGTAGCTTTTTCAAATCTCTCAAAATATTCAAGCCGCTTTTTTAATCGGTCAGTTTCAATTTCAAGCAAATGTTGCGCATATTTATCGCGCCCTTTGGCATATTCTTCATAAGCTTCATGTCTAATTTTTCCTATTTCTTCATTATCCCGCTTATTCGATGAACGTAATAACGCCGCCGTGAATTCTTTTGTTACTGGTATAACATCAGTCCTGAATAATGGTCTCTTTTTTACACGGATTGTCTGATCTTTTTTGCATTCCATGATTCCCCACCCGGCAGGAATAATATCTTCATCGTGAATTAATCCTTCAGGTACCGCTAAATACCACTCATTGCAAAATTGCGCGATTGATTCAGCTTTGTTGGGAGAGTCCAATTCTTTTTTCAAGTCTGCCCGGCTGACCTTGATTTCGAATCCTACGATGGATAATCCCCGGCTTGGGTACATATTCATTGCTATGGCATCAGCATGACGGTTGCAGGTGTACCCAGTGCCGTTGCCAACTTCGAAGAACAGCGCCCATTCTGGCTGCGTAAAACGAGTGTCTAGGGCTTTTCTGATTTCATCAGCAGTAAACTTTTCTAGTTTTGTTTTCATTAGGCTTCGACTCGGTATTTAGTATAATTACATACAGCTAAATTTAATTGCATCAAGACAACCGGATTCCCAAGTGCCATATCGGAGCATATTTTTGATGCTTCTATAAAAACTTTATTTAGTAATTCATGCTGTTTTGCGGCTTCTGCTTGAGTAGCTGACAGCGCGCAGAAAATATCGCTTGCAAGTTTGTTAGCCGTTTTTTCATATTCTTTTGATGGTAATAATTTGTAATCAATTAAACTAATAAATGCCATTCGTGATCGATTGAGCATTGACCTAAGAACGGCAACCTGCGCCTGTAACCCCTTATAATCCGCTTCCAGATCGGTATAAGTGGATTGTTGCTGTTCAACCTGCCGTTGTGCTTTTAAACGTTCTTCAATAAGCCTAATGTTATTGTCTAAAGCATCTTCGCGTTGTTTGGTAGCTTTTATAGCTTGCTCAAATAAGGAGTCTTCACTATCCGCTGATTGATTATATTTATTGTGCCACATGTTGGCTTCCTTTTCTGCCACTTCCAGCTTATTCACAAATGCCAAATTAGTTTGCTTCTGGCTATCTATTGTTTCGGATAGTGCGGTTATTTTTTGTTCTGCTGATTGTAGTTTGGCGTGAAGGTCGGAAATAACCATTTTAGCTTCCTTCATTCCACAAGCAAAAGCTTCTTTTTTCATTCGATAATCATAAGTATTTAACCAATATTCAGCAGTAATGTTTTCGTTTTCACTCATCGCTACTCAGCCCCTTCATTTCCATATAGCAAAGCATCCAAATCGCGATTTGTCATTTTTCTAACTTCATCATCGGGGATTTCTTCAAAAATTATCGTATATTCGCCATAATTAAATTCCTGACCAATGTCTAATTTATCTATTTCCTTTGTGAGATCAGCCCATTGCTTATTTGCCAGTGAATTGTCGTCATTAAGCAAATTTGCACTTGGTATGATAAAACTAGCGACTTTAAATCTGTGAGGATAGCTAAATACAACTTCATCACCTTTTAAAACGGCATATATTTTCATTCCGCTTCCCCCAATTTCGCACGTTTAAAACAAATTTGTTTTAATTTACAATTTTTATCGCAATATTCATCGCTTATTTCTGGTGGCAAGTGTTTGCAAGTAATTTCCACCGCCAACCGTCCTAGTTCAGCCCAATGATTCAGCCTGTCCAACTCCTGTTGTAACTCCTGCATAGCCAGCGTGGCACCGTCTGCGCGGGCTTTCTGTACTTGCAATTCGGCAGTCAAAGTGTCAATAATTCCAGCGTAAAAATTATCATTCATTGTTTGCACCGCCTTTCAATGCTTTAATCCAGCACGCTTGGCAATCATCGCAGGTATCCTCACCCTCTGGCAAGTCGACATCAATAGGGCAATATCCGCTGTTTCCTAAAATAGTTACAGCTTTTTCAACGGCTTCGTCGCTATAATCACTCACCGTCAGCACCTTCCTTCTCAACAACATAAAATTCATATTTGCAGCTATCGCATTTAGCCGAACCATCACCGCAACAACTGACAATTTTTTCGCCACAATAGGGACAATATAATATTTCGTCATTGTCTGAATAGCCGCCAATAAATCCCATGCTCACAATTCATCACCAGCCTATTTGTTTAGATATTTCTCTAACACTTTTTGAAGGGAAAATGTCATATTCTCTATATATCCCATGCATTTTTTTAGCCAAATCATAATAAAAAATATATTCGTTATAGAGATCATGTCTTTCTTTTGTTTTGATTTTTAGCAGGTTGTTTAAATTATTTATTTTTATTCTTTGATAAAAGAAACAAATGGTCAACAACGCTATAATGATTATCACCATTTACTTGTCTTCCTTCGGCGGCTCTGGTAGAGCATAATCGCATATATATAAAACATTTAAAATATCTTCATGATTAAAGTAATAACCATTATCATCATTTCCTTGCTTATCCTTTATGCCGCCAACAGGAAAGGGTACTGAATAGTAATCCCATGCCCTCATAGTGTTAAAATTTATTGACCTTTTAGCAGTGATGATATAAGTATCAATTTCTCCTTGACATTCGCTTTTAACAATAGATCCAATACTTAGTAAGACATCTTTCATGTTGGTAAAACCTCCTCGGGCCTGTCGTTTTCAGCAGGTCGCCAGTGAGTAACCTCATCCATATCGAATTCATATCCGCCATCCAAAAAGCCATTGTGATTTTTAACATATTTTAAATCAAAGAATCGTTTTCCGATCGTTAGGTAAACATCGACTTCCTGATTATCCTCTGGCAACCGTTCTGAACACGGCACCCATTCCATCCGTTCTCCCAACTCGGCTAATTTCAATAGTTCATCCCGCAAATCATCCCTAAAACTTACGCTTTCAAATCCCGGATTAGGTTCGGCTACCAATACGTTTACTTTTTCTTGTTTGATTAGGTCAAGTACACTCATTTTCGGTTTCCTCCTTACCTGCACGATTTTCGCAAAATTCATAAGCATCGCAAAATCTTCGGCAACAATTTTGACTATTAAAATCCGCACCGCAATCTCGCACTTCCAGAAAATTAATTGCTAATCTTGCAAGTTCAGCCATAGGTTTTAAATCTTTAACCATTAAACAACCGTTGCTAGGACAAAATTGATTAGGCTGATTTTCAGGATCACTCATAATTTGTTTTAATGCTGCTTTTTTGGCTTCCAACTGTCCGAATTTTCCGGTTAGTTCAGTAATGTGTGCCAGCAGATCAGGAATATCTTGCCGGGAATGTGCGATAAATTCAGAATCATAAGAAGTATTATGCAATGGGTCATAAAATGTTCCAGTTCCACGTTGTCCTTCTGCCTTGCCAATATGCCTTTTATCATCTACACGTCTTATTACTGTTTTAGATAATTTACTAAGTTCCCACGGTCCCAAAGTAGCCTTATCAGCCCTCTGCTGAATCTTGTTTAACTCTGCTTCTGTCATAATTGCACCACCTCTAAGCAACCCGTAGCAAATCCACCGGAATAACCTACAAGATTCACAAGCTGCTCACCACACCCCAATAGCCAAGGTTTACTCTTAGTTTCCCATATAATATTTTTATTTTCCTCGGATTCATAGCAGTTAACCATTTTTACTTTGGTACCGATTGGCCATTCAACATACCTCAGGCATGCGTCCCAGTTCCAAATCCGCTGCATGCCCCTCGCTGGTATCGGCTCAATCCGCTGCACGTTGGCAAGTATCCAGGCATAGCGGCCTGGTATAAAGTCGCCAAAGGATATCTCGTTTTTACCATACACATCACGCCACAAGACAATTTTATCTATGGTCATTTCTTCGCAATCAACCAGGTCAGCAATGGCAATTACGGAACCTAATGGCAACAAACGCGTTCTACCGTATCCATTTAACATTAATTCTTCTTTTGTCATATTCGGCCACAACGCCGAATGAAACGGATCACGATATGTAAACTCTCGCATATACATTGTCCAGGCCTTCCCCGCATGAATCGCAATCGGCCCTCTGTACTTAGTCGCCCAGCTCCTAGTCTCTATCTTCTTTGCACCGCAGGCTATTAGACTTGCCCACGGCTGTAATATGGTTATGGCTTTCATGGTTTTTCACCTTCTGCAATCCGCCTGTCAATTTCAGCCGCTATCAAAGCACCAGCCTTTGTTAATTCGCGAATACGATTATTGGGCGTAGGCTTAAACCATTCCATAGTCCAAGGCCAAATTCCGTTTATCGGATATCTTAAATCGCTTGGCATTGCATAAGTCATCGCCGCACCGATTAACTGGCCATCCGTATACTGCTTATCATGCTCTGCCGTAAAGCCTTCCTTTTCAATCTGCCTTTGCCGTTCATCTGTAATTAGCTCTATTCCTGTCATGGCTGCGCCTCCAGCAGATCGGGATTGTCGTGAATGTTGCCGATTTTTTTTAACGTCTGCAAATCATTTTCCCCTTTGTAGTTGTTGACTATCGGGAATAGTGGTTCTCCTTCATGCTCGAAGTAAAAACATGATATCTCAACTTCATTAGTTGAACCGTCAGTAGATACTTTGTTGATTTTAACAATGCCTTTTTTGATTACAAATAGTGCATCAAAACCTTTAACTATATCTCCTTCAAATAAATCAGCTTCATCGCAATCTTTCCACTCGCTAAATTCCCCGACCGTTGCAGGATCAACTTGCTCCCATTCGCCACGATGATAATATTGACTGATCCATGCGGTTCCGTTCAACTCCACCACTAGCCATCCATGAGTCCACTTACCATCATCTAACCGCTTACCACAAAACTTTATCTCTCTCATGCTCCTACGCCATCCTGATCCCGACGTTCCTTTAGTTCCTCTAACCAATATCTCATTTGACCATACTTATTACGGCTTACTTCCGTTACCGCTGATCGCTCGGCATGTGTTTGCTCCTCTATTGCTTTTTCAAGAGTTAAATCTTCCATTGTTCTTGTCTCCTTCCCTTATATCTTTTATTTGTTTACTTACTCCCTGGGTGTTTGTACGCTTCAATAAAAGCAGGTAAATTAACCGAATATTCTTTACTTATATATGACTATGACTCAATAGCCCCGCTGACCATTTCAAACTCTTGCCCTTTTATAAAACCACTTTCATAAGCCATATCATTGTCAGCTGTACTTATTGCTGAGAATCTGCTTCTTTTCGAAAATTTGATGTCAGCATAATACTTTTCAACTTCCGGGTCTTTGACCAAGACTAATCCCCATTGTTGCTGCTTAACTTGATTCCTGAATTTCATATCAATGCCATGAATAAATCCTCTGATAAAATCATTGCAGAGAGCATTTAATTGTGTTTTCGCTGCCCTAAACTTATTTTTAAGCCGATCCCTAAAATTTTTAACCTGGCTTTTTAAAACTATCATTGCATATTCATATACTACTATTACCATTTTAACGTCACTTTTAAGGCCAACAAATCGAATAGCGCGCTTACGGTCATAATAAGTGGTTATGATATAATAGCAACGAAAATTATCCGCTAAGACAGTTGCTAATTCGTAAGTGTACCAAGACAATCTTTTGCTTTCATCAGCTGTTCCTCTTATAATTTCCTTCTTTTCCAGCTTTTCAACCGAAACATCTTGCATTGATAACCCATTCATAACCATAAGTTCCTGAGCTTTCAACATTGCGCTTTGTGCTTCGTTTGCATTGGCGCTGGATGCTAAAGCCAATAGCTTTTTAACTTTAGTAATAATCTTATCATTGGTCATAGATTGTTCGTCCATTATGTCCCCTCCAACTGCTTCCGTAGCTCTACCGCAAACTGGCCGAGCTTAACGGCGGTTGCCTTCTTCCTGTCTTGTTGTCTTTGGTACCAGGCTAAATGAGCTTTTTCACTTTGAGCAACAGGTATAACTCCCTTTACATGTCCACTACGCAATGCAAACCGCCTCCCGCTATCATGTAGGTAATCAACAGACCGGACGGTATATCTAGTGGTACCGGCTCAGTCTTAGATTCTGGTTGATCACTGGACCAGACTATCTCATTCTTAAAGGTCTTCGCTGATTCCAATGACCGCACAAAATATTCATCGTTTATGGGATTTTTGACCACTGCAAAAGGCTTTCCTTGGCTGCCGACCACATTTCTAGCAATATTTTGCCAATATCCAAGATTAAATCTTATATCATCCATTTGCAAGCCCTCCCTTATACCTCCTGATTCTGTTATATACAGCATCAGCTCTGATCCCGTATATGCAGCCAATTTCTTTATATGTCATTGTTTGCTTAAGCCGCATCATTTCAATAGTCGTTGAATTATCAACTTTATGCTTTTCCGTTGCAGGTGAAAATTTATTAATTGCATCTTCAACGCTAAACTTTGGATTTAAGATCGCGGCTGTTAAGGCAAAATAATTATATGTTCTGGCGTGCGTTGCTAAATTCATGTTTCCACCTTCTTGATCTGTGTTACCAACTTCTTTTGCTGCTGTTGCCGATGCCAATGCTCCCAGCGGGACTTATCCGCTCCGCTGCTCCTATGCTTTGTAACATATCCTTTGCGCACCAATCTCCACCACCATTACGTTATATTCATACCATGTCACCGAATCTGAGGTCTGGACACTACAAGCCTTAAGGGCAATTGGACTATCAGGTTCAAGCCGTTTAGCCGTTAGATGTTGTCTGATTTTTTCAAGCGAATCAATTTCGTCAGTTGCATGTACACGGCCTGAGTAACCGAACATTATTAATCACTCCTCATCAAACACGTAAACGTCCGGCTGTTCCGTGACCTCATGGCCTTCGCCAGTGTGTGCTGCGTAAAATACTCCGTCGATAAATTCAATATCAGATTCTTTATCGGTTTTATAAGCCATTTCTCCACCGCATATGCAAGTTAGAGTCTTTTTCATGATTTATTCCTCCACAAACTCAACATTTTCATTCCGACTCACCACCCCCATGCACACTACCACGCATCCCGCATTGACTGGCTGTGGCTTAGTTTGGTAGTTGCCTTGGTAAAGGCAAAGATTAGTCATAAACTCACCTCGCTGTATATTTGGCACATGATTCCACAATCATCTAAAATTTCATTATCAAACATCCCTCTATTTGGTTCTAATTCATCAAGAAATACTCCATTGATACAACTATGTCCAATATCTCTTTCCATTTTTGCCCTGGCTTTAAAAACTTCAGGAAAATCAACTCTAATTTTATTCCAATACCCCATGCCGCCCTTAACACAACCAACACAATTGTTATTTCTATATCCCATTTCGTACATTGCTGGACGTCTTAAACCTAACCGCCGATTTATTCCGTGAACCTCGTCTTTAGATAACATATTTTCTATTAGTGGAAATTCGTGTTTTTGTTTTGGCATAGACTTTTCAGTACTTTCTGCCCGTCCTTTTTCGTTCCAGTCGTAACCCCAAACATAAATTAAATCTTTTTTACCTCGTTCCCATCGTTTGCGAACTCTTCTTTTTAAAACATCAGTACATTTTGCGAATTTTGGATTATTTACATATCCGAATTGTCTCGCCACGTTTTCAACGTTTTTATAATCAGATTGTAAAATTTCTATTTCTTTATTAAGAATACTTTCGCAATCTTGAACAAATCTCATAGTATCTTCGTGCTGATCATCAATATGAATATAAATTATTTTATCTATCGTTTTGCGTTCCAAATAAGTAGCTATAAAACTAGAAACTCCTGCCGATAACCAACATACTTTCATAACTCCCCGCCCCCTTTGTTTTTCATCCCATCCAACTCCGCTTGCATCCTAGCTATCCTCTCGCCCAACTCCAGCTGTGCCGGCGTTTCCTGCACCGGTTTCACGTCATCCGTAGTCCAGATAATCTCACAACCTGTTTTCTGACTCGCAGGACAAATATTAGCGGTTCCTCTGTCTGGCCTAACTATCATCATCGGGCAGTTGTGATTTTCGGCATATCTGCGGGCAATTTCTTTGAGTATTTTTAAGTTATTCATCACTCCACCTATACGGGCACCCCTCATACTCATCAACTGCCGGAATATCCGTCCGCAAAAATATGTTTCTTAACGAGCAATCAGGTTTCCCACTACAGCCCCTGCACGCCCCTATAAGCGCCGATTCAACCACGTCCCTATAGTCATCAATCGACAATGTTATTGCTTCGTCTGACGGCGATTTCATACGCCTGTTATCGGTTGATTCCACCGTTACTTTGCTGTGATTCAGGCGCCTGTTAAATGCTATCAATTGTTGAGGGTCTAACATTTCAAGTCGCGACACAACTGCATTGCCCGACATGGTTCCTGCTGTTTTTAGTTTTTTCGCTTCAACAGTAAAACCAAACTTTCGATACATTGTTGCCAAATTATCTAGCTCGCCTGAACAGCAACCGACTTTTAGCAAGTTGTCGGTTTCCTCGCGGTTTAAATATGGTCTAGGCACCGATTTCCACCACCTTGCAGTAAAATTCGTACCAAACAATTGATTTCGTCTGGCAATCGCATTCCCGCAGCGACACAGGACCGATGTATTTCAGCCCTCTGGCATCGATCGTTTCGTGGATTTTATCGAGGGCATCGACGGGGTTTAGGGCGTAGACTCTGCCGGGGAAGACAAACATTTAAAACAACTCCGTCTGATCTGTCTTTTCGTCTTCCTCAGCCCGCAATAAATTCTTAACTGCTTGATGATAATAAGACTCTTTTAACTCAATCCCTAAATATCTGCGCTTCATTTTCAACGCCTGATAGCCACTACTACCCACGCCGTTAAATGGGTCAACTACAATATCGCCGGGGTTTGTCCATAATTGCAGGGCTCTTTCGATGATATCTAGCGACATAGGGCAAACGTGTCTTTCGTCGTCTTCTTCTCTGGCGGCGCGGGCATTTAATGTGTTGCCTTGCCGAACGTCCATCCATACTGGTGAAGCGTACCTGCGCCATCTTTCGTGAGCTAAAACACCCTTTGTCGGTTCATCTTCTCCTGCAAAATATTCCAGACCGTCAGGATGACTTACTAAGTTTTCATTGTCACCAGGCTTTCTAAAGGCCAATAAATATTGTGGTATTCCAGCCCGGCACCGGGATGAATCCTTGCAAAGTTGTTTGTGCATCAATCCCAAAGCCTTAGTCCGCACCGCTTCAATCAGCGGGTCCTTCCAAACACAATGTTCAGAGTGGAATATAAATCCTTGTTCTTGAAATGCCCTGATAATGTCGCCCCTAAAGTCCTTCAACCCTATGTAGCCGTCCCTTTCTTTCATTGCTGGAACATTCATACAATCAACCGCTATTAATCGCCCTGGCTTAATTACTCGCTTTAGTCCACTAATAACCAATGCGAAGTGTTCTAAAAACTCGGCTTCATTCTTTGAATTTCCTAAGTCCCTGATTGACGCCGAATAAGTGAATAGAGAAAAGTAAGGCGGTGAAAATATACTAAAATCAATGCTGTTTTCTGGCAATGTTGCCAAAACTTCAATGCAATCAGCGTTGTAAATTGTGAAGT
>QGNH01000569.1_pt2 | contig 35592 bp, 58 predicted proteins | sample 1735481 | NCBI WGS metagenome assembly QGNH01 (sample SAMN09239004, study PRJNA386568) | Viral metagenome, whole genome shotgun sequencing project. | reverse complement strand
CCTTTAACACGCGAGCCCGAGGCGTAAGCAGCTTCGTAGCCGCTGTTGCGCCGACCACCGCGCCGATCATTCCCGTTATGAATTCTTTTCTGTTCATTTGTTTCCCTTTTCGGGCACATCGGCCTTGGAGGCCATCCCACCTTCATCCGCATAGCGGCAAGGTTGGTGCGAGCGAAGCCTGCTCGCGTCTTGATGCGTTTCGATTATAACAAAGAGGCCCTTCAGAGTACCAACAACTTATCACTCCTCACTGTTCAAACCTTCGCATACATTCAACAAATTGTTTCCCGTGAGCATCCGTCTCGAAGCCCTTATTCCCTCCGCTAGATAAGGTCCAAAGCCTCTCTAAATAAAATTTCCGCCGACTGATTAGGTACCGCGATTTCCCAAACATCGTCCCGCCCAGTTCCTGTCGAGACGTGAGACATCTCCAGCGCGGCAAGGGAGAGTCTCTTCACCCGCGCATGGAAGCGAGCGGCAGTTTCCTCGGCGTTCACAACCACTTGGGGAGCAGGTACAGCCGCGACGGGCGACTCAGGTTGACGAATCGCTTCGAAAGCACTCATGATTCGCCGCTTCGTTTCCTCCAACCCCCGACCTGAAAGAATGCTTGCCCCACTCTCAGAAATCTTATCCACGTTTAAGCCCCTCTAGAAATTCGACCAAACATCTAAGTATTTCTTCCAAACCTACCGCGACACCACACAGCACCACAGCGAGACCGAACGCCACAACCCAAGCCCAAACTGGATGCCGCTTGGTCCACTCCTCCAACTTCCCGTCGAAGCGTTCCAAGTCTTCACGCCTACTCACAGTTCTACCGACATCGCCAATGCAGTTACGGCGGCCTCCGGCTCGGCATCAAAGCGACCGACCTTTGTGACCGTGTGCAGAACTTTATTGGGACGACTGGTGGATTGAACTACGACGTGAATGCGAACAGGACTTCCGGGTTTTGCAACTTTGAAGGAAAGAACGCGTGGTACTTTTAATAAAGTCATTCTGGCCGACCTCTATTCGGCTAGGGTGATTAGGGACCGCTTCGAGCGTCAACTCGGGGCGGTTCCGCTTTTAAACTTTTACTTCTTTACCTCCGACAAATATTTGTCGATTGATCTCCGTATCAGGAAAGCAATCCGTACCACGGCTCGTCCCACGTGAAGTAGAGTTTATCCAAAAGGGTAGGCCCCGCGTTTAACCCTAGACTCACCCGCCGAATTATCAGCCCATCCACAACTTGGGGCGGCGCGATCTCCATACTCTTAAAACCGCGTCCCTCGCGTCGCACAACTTCGATAACCTTCGACCTCACGTTCGCGAGAAAAATCAAGTATTCGTCGCGCTCGCCCACCAGCATGCTCGCGCCTGCCGCGACGCCCAAGCCAACGGCTGTTAACGACTGGATGAACTGCCTACGCGAACTCATTTATTTTTCAAACCACCAATAGTGCGAAGATTCTCCATCAGCAATTCGAAGGTCATCCGGGCGCGTTGCTCCGGCGTCAGCCGACGCGCCGCATCGCGAATCAGGTCGGCCAATCTGGTCTAGGTCTACCGTGCGCTGCACAGGTTCGCCTTCCGCTTTTTGAATTGCTCCATCACGCGTCGGAAGGATTCGTCAGCGGTCGACGGCCTCTCAATCGCCCGTTGTTGGCGGACGATCTGGAGGTGGAAATCCATTAACTGCGTGACGGTCAGGCCCATAATTTTCCGTACTTCTTCAGGAACTCCATTCTGTTCTTCTCAATTTCCTCCGCAGTTAGCGGGTGCAACCGACGCCAGTCCGCGTATGGGACGAGGCGACCAACTTCCTGAATAAATTCCTGTACGTCAGACTCGGTGCTCATAGTTTAATTATATCGCACCATTTCACATTCACCCCTTCACCGCGAATCGAACAAGCCTGAGTAGTGCCCATACAACGACACCAAATAACATCCCGATGATAAGGCCGTGAGTGATCGCAAACGGTAGCCCTTCGATCAGTTGGTCTAGTCGAGAGACGGTGTAAAGGTAGGGTATGTTCGCCCAGTTGTACAAGTCACTGAGTACGATGTACCCAGCGAATCCTGCGAGTGCAAATATCGCGGCTTCTCGTGCAAGTTTTCTCGTCACCATTTCCTCCTCACTGAATCTTGTCTGTCATCATTGGTTGTTGCTCAAATGCGTGTTCTTCCTTCTGCAATTGCTTCGCAGCGGTAGTAAGACCGCTCATCTTCTCCACAAAGTACGACGGGCCGTATTCGCGACGCACCCGCTTCGGGTTCTTCGGGTTCTTGGTGCCTTTGTTCTTCATGACTTTGCCTCGCATGATCTAATTAATCGCGGTCTCGTCGACCGGCCAGTCTTCGAAGCCATCCGGCAATTCAGCTAGTTCTTCGCCTTCCAAATCTTTGATGTTGCGCTTGTCTCCGTAGTTCAACTCCAACCAATTGCGCTGGCACAAACTGATTTTATTGTTCAATATATAATTCAAAACGTGGTCGATCATTTTAGTGAATAACATCCCATTTAATTTTACGGTCGTACAACAAATCCCAACGCATGCTTTCACGCAAGATGCGCCTCTCGTCTTCGGTCAACGCACGTATCTCCGCTACCATCTGGTCAGTCAGTTGATCTAAAGTCATCGCTGTCTTTAGTTCGAGTCGTCTCATATTTCCCTTTCGGGCGCATCCCACTTGGTGTGGTCCACCGCTGTCATCTGACACGGTTGGTGGCGGCGAAGTTTGCCGCGTTCTTGATGCACCACCATTATACCACTGCCGCCAAATGTGCTGCGAGCGTACGAATCGCATTCTCATCGAGGTCGCTAACCGTGATGTGGAAAGATAGCGGCGTGTTGACTGGCGCATCGGGACCACCGGAGACGCTGATCTTGAAATTGGCTGGAAAATGCGCGGCGATGTCACGACGCAAATCTTTACGACGCTCCCACTCCTCTGCTTGCTGACGCACGTCCATCCACTCGGTCATTACGTCGATGACGCTTGGGATGATGTTTGCAATTGCGCCCTCGCGTGTGTAGCTCGTCGCGCCCCACGGAGTGTGGGCGTAGTGCCGCGCCTGCCAAACAGCTTTGCCTAGTGCTGGTCCATCGGCGCGACGGAGAAGGCCGCCGAATGCGCGTTGGCCGTGAGGAAGATCACTATCGAGTTCGGCGATAAACTCCCATTGAACGTTCTGGCGCAGTTGTTCTTTACCTCGTCGGTCGACGTGCCGCGTGGGCGTGCGTACCTGACTTCCTTGATGAGAATCGAGTTCATGAGTTCACCGCCTTGATGTTGGTGTAGTTGCTGAGAAGATTCAGGTTCACAGGGATACCGTCAATCCGGCGTTCTGGATGCCGTAGGCGAGGTCGTCAAAATAGCGGGGTTCGATAATCAAGGACTCGGGGTAGTTCGGCTGATAGCCTTCGGCGGAAACGTTTTCTTCAATCCACGCCATCGCGTCTGCGTTCGTAGCGCGGAGGATGATGATCGAACCGCCGTTCTGGACGATGAAGTCTGGGGAGTTCTTCGTGGTCATCGTGTTTTCCATGTATAGATGATATGCTAATCTGCTTGGGTTATCAACACGCAAATTCGACAAAATGGTACTAGGAATTATTTACCTTGCCGGAGTCGTTCTCGCCTGCGCGCCTGTGCTTCCCGTAACTGCTCCCTGCGTTTCTTGTCTTCCTTCGTGCCACTAGCGAGGCGGGGACGGCCACCCAGTTCGCCGTTCTTTTTCGCGGCCTCGCGCTTCGCCGTGGTCTTCTTGGCTCCGCCTGTGCGTCCGATCTTGGAGAGATATTCGGTGTGCTCCATTAGGCGCATTTTATCACGCCCCGTTTTATTTGCACTGCGGGACACCAGACTAGGACCTCCTCCAGCGCAAGGTTCCATCAATCCGATACTCCGCCAGCGGGTCTCACGCTCGAATGGGAATCTGAGAGAAGACGATTCGTTGTCTCGCATCCGCAACTCCGGCGTTCTTTAGGACCTGCTCGAAAGCACAGGATATAGGCCACGGATAAGGTGTGGGGCCGACGATTAGGCGCTCAAAGAGTCTAGCAAAGTCCAAGTCAGCGATTTGAGGATGGGCCGCGCCATCAAGCGGGATTTTATAAACGACCTGCGGAACGCCTCCAAGGACCTTGGTTGAAGATTTCATTAAGGGTGAGGACCAACGGTTCGGAGTGTATATCGCTCGCCATTCTAGCTCTTCGCGGAATCCCTCATGCTTTAGACAGACGACGCCCGAGACCAGCATTTGAAAAACCATCCTTACTAAGACATCACGTTGTAGACTTTGCAGATAAGCGCGTTCCGTCTGAACATTCTTCACTACTTCCTCGATGACTTCGTGAACCTCGGCGGGTGGCAGATAAGCAACCGGGCTAAATGAAAGACCGAGGGCGATAGGCGACAGCGTCATGTACGGAATACTGAATACGATTCCTACCCGAGTTCCGCTGCCGAAGGCACGCCACATAGAAAGCCTGCCATGTTTATCCTCAGAATCCTGATGTTCCGAGACGCAAGTGATGTAAGTGTTCAGCCGGATATCGCTCCACGAATTGTTGAATGCCACTATCGCCTCGGTCGCAACTCCGGGCGCAACGGCTTCAAATGCGTCGATGAAGGCTTGGCCCCTCGTCTTGTCAGCGAAATAATCATTGAAAATATCGTAACCGTGAAGAACCTCGCGGTAGTCGGTCATGCATATTGTGTTGCGCATCCAGAATTGCTTTTTCTCAATAATTTGGAGTGCAGCTTCTGCGCTAGTGTAGTGGACCAACCTGCCAGAGGTCTGGCCGGGCACGCGCTCATAAAGCGCCTTCATCTGCCTCAACGCTTGCGGCATGAAAATACCAGTGAGACGTAAAGAGAGTTCGTGGGCTTCGCGCACCTGTTCGGGAGTTGGGGGTTGTGCAGGAGTGAGCGGAAGGTCTTCCATGTTGTCTCTCTTGTACTACTGTAACGCGGAAAGCCCGGTGCGGTCGCCCACTCACCCACAGAAGGCCTACAATACCAGCGGGGTATCATGGAAGACCGAGCCGTTATAAACAAAATTGTTGACCAATTTTACAGCCGCCTGCCGTGAACCCTGCCGTCGTTGATGAGTTGAAAGAGCGCACTTTTCTCGAAATCGTTAGTTCGGGACCAGGTAAAGTGAATATTAAGCGGCGCGAGGACGCGTTAAAAAAGGGCCGGAGAGCCTCATGAACGACGAAAGCTAAGGCGACGGTTTGTCGCCGTGAGAAATTTATGATTTCAAAATTCGTGGTAACGCGCGTGTGGACAAGCAATGGAACGCCGCACGCCGATCTAAAAGGCGAAAACGGTTTCGTTTCTGTTCACGGGAACGCTAGTGTGAATGCGGCGGTAGGCCAGGAAGTCATTGTTAACTTCATTGATGCGGCTGAGAAAGAGGCCCCGCCGGGGTTCCTGCTGCACACAACGCGTAAGATTAGGGTTCGATAATAAAGTCAAAACCACCAGACCTATATAAGCCCCGCCGTCCTTAATCGGATAGTGGGCGGTCAATGTTAAAGTTGGGTAGGCTCAACGACCTCGTAGGCCCCGCCGTTTCCGGGGAAGTGAGAAAGCCGCATTCTTAACGAACTCGGAAATCTCGAAAAGTTCTTCATACGTGAAGCCCTCCCAAGTCATCGGTACGAACACCTTCCCGAGGGTCGTATCGGGATAAATGATGCCGACTAGCCTAGAACCTCCGCTCGTAGTCCCTTTCCGAACCGCTGGGCGGTATACGTACTGTCCCGAGATTGCGATGGACATGGTTCACCTTCCTTACAAGCTAAACTCCATTTGGCAATATGAACACATCCCTCCTGCGTGGTCCACAAATAGTTACGTAACGCTGGATATAATCAGTATGTAAGTCACAGTTAAAGGGAGTCGCTTATGCGAAAAATTGAAGTCGCGTTCTTATGCCTGCTTCTTTACCCACATCCTGCGTCAGCAAAAGACAAGCACAAGGTCCCAATGGCACCATTGCCAGCCGCCATTGCAAAGGCGAAAAAGATTTTCCTGTCCAACGGCGGCGGAAGCAACCTGGCCTACGATGCCTTCTATTCTAAAATGAGCGAATGGGGCAGGTACGAAATCGTTGGCGGGCCGGATGAAGCGGACTTGATCGTTGAATTGTCTTATCGTGTTGAAGATAAAGGCACTCGCGTTTGGTCTTCAACGAACTCTTACAACAACACGACTCAGGTATACAGCGCCCACGTGACCGACCCGCAGCTGTTCCTAACAATATATGACGCTAAATCCAAAACTTCGCTATGGTCAGAGACAGATCATCGAAGATTAGCAAGGCTAGAGAAGAATCGAGAAAAGGAAACCGTTAATTCCGCGCAGCGGCTAGTAGAAGATTTAAAAACGAGGGTAACTCTGCCGCAGTGAGTTGCGCAGTGCTAATTTGTTTTTCGTGGTCGGTGCCGCCGTATACGCGACGAGTTCAACGGTCTGGACCTAACAGGTGGTTTCTTCGGCACGACTGGTAACTCTCGCTTCGCCTTGAACGAGTCAAACAACTCGTGCCTTCGTTCTGATTGCGTGTACAACGGATTCTTAATCTTTAGCCAGCCGCTAACCGTAGCGTACTTCCCGGTCTTCCGCTTCGCTACGACGCCTTCAAGATTCCTGCGCACGACTTCGTTAAACAGATCAACACCGCGTCCCTCGACGTACTTCCCGCAAATCACGTCCGGCAGTTTGCTCCGGTCGATCACATCGCGCAGCTTTTCCTTTCGCTCGATCAGTGGAAGCTGCCGCAGATCGCGACCGTTCAGGTACAGCAGATCGAAGGCGTAGAAAATTGGGGAGCCACGACGGAAAAGCATGTCATTAAAGATACTGCGGCCCTCCGAATCCAAGCAGACTAGTTCGCCGTCGATTACAGCGTCCTTCACTTTCAGCTTGGCAAGATTATCGCGAAGATCTTGGAAACTTTTGTACGCGTTTCGCTTCCGCGAGATCAGTTCGCAGTTGCCATCCCAGATGTGCGCGAGTGCGCGGAAGCCATCATGCTTTAATTCGAACAGGAAGTCCGGGTCGTTGAACGGAGTTCGGACAAGGCTTAGTTGGGCGGTGTCGAAGCGGGGTGGGCGCATATTAATAGATAGGCTCTAGGTCAATGCGGTAGGAGTACTCGTAATCAGGCGAGCCTACGGCCTCCTCCTGTTCTAGTTTCTTCATCTCAGCCTCTTCGAGCGTGGTATACCTCCCAATGAGGCTATCAACTTTCTCCTGAGTTTGAATGTGTTCGGCTGTGCAAACAAGCCGATAAAGGACGACCCCCGCTTTTCGCTTATTTTTCTTAGCCAAGTTAAGCCACGCCTTGTGTCCAACAGAAGAAGGGTGTACACGCTGCGCCAACGTGTTAGTGACTCATATCGACGTTCCCATGTCCAGGAATCGCTAGAACAATCCTTTTGCGATTGAGTAACACGCAGTTCGGAGAAGCGGAACGCTTGTATCTATCCATAGCAATAGCGATGATGATAGCTATCGCTATACCAGCAACTGCAATCAACCATGACCGATACGCTAACCCTAGGGACAGGCCCCCTAAAAAGAACAGTAAACACGGAATCGCGAGCGAATACGACACAATCTTCGTTTTGCGATACCGGTTCCAACACGACGAACAGAATAAGATGTTGGTGCGATGTGTTGTATTCACACTAAGCATCAGGATTGCTCCTGGCACGATTCCGAACAAAAGGCCGATGTAGGCCCACCCTGGTGTGTAAGTTTTTTCGAACCGCCGTCGAAAAAGGTCTTCTGCCGTGCCACACTTTACACAGGCGACCGGACCGACCGATTTAGAAAGCTCCGGTTGTTCAGACACGTTCTCCTCCTGGCACTCTTCTAACACAGAATTGTTTAGGCATGCGTCACTTTATGAAATTAGTGTGTCACCCTGAGCTTAATTGCGTGGCGTGGCGTCGGTAGAGAGTTTATTCAACAGTGGTGGCAGCACGTCTTCCGTGATGTGCCGCAGCGACGATCTTCAACCGGGATGGACCTCGGACATCATCCTCTCTCACGTATTACCCCTCACCATTCCGTTCCAATCTATGTGCCCTAGTCATGTCATCGTTTGGGATTGGACCTTAATATTTCGCTCAGTCTTTCCAAATCTCTACCCTCAAAAAGTCTTACATTTGTTTTCTGTGCCAACGCTCGCGCCGACTGAGTGAAGGTCGAATTAGTAATCACCCAGCCTTCATCACCGCCATAAAAACTCACGGCACTGTTCACTTCCTGCACCGCCTTATTCCCTACAGTGCCTTGATACCTTTTGGCTTGAATGATGATCGTCCGACCGTCTTTTTTAGCGATCAAATCCGCGCCTTGATCGCCCGTAACTGGCGTACCCCGGACATCATCGTAACCGCTCTCCTTTAGTCGCCTTGCCACGTACGTCTCAAACGCCACCCCGTCCAAGGCATGCACATCAACCGTGGATGGCTCTCGTCTTTGGAGTTCATGGTATTCACGGAATGCCTTATCAAGCTTTTCTCTGAGCCACGAATAACTGTGCGGTAGAAGACCGTCGCCACCGCTCCGCAGGCTGGCGTAATGTTCTTGCCAACCGATCATCACCTTTTTTCTTTGGGCGATTTTAGCTAGACAAGCCTCAATTTCCTTGCCCAAGATCGACCAGTTCTCATCCCCATAATCATCGAGTATCGAGACCTTCCTTTCGGCAATCTCCAGAAACTTGCCAATCAAATCCTTATTTTCGTGATAAAGGGCCTGGCCGTCTCTGGCTTTATCTGCTTCAAAGCGACGTACATTTTCTGCTGCTATTAATTGCGCCGCGTGCGCAATTTCTGCCTGTCTTTGCTTTCTTTCATTCTGTATTTGATCTAGGCGAGCCTGAAAGGTGCTTTTGAGTTGCTGCTTCAGCTCTTGATATTCCGGCGGAATGTCCGGGCGACACTCCCATGCTGAGAGCCACTCTCTGTATGCGGGAGCTAAATGCGGTCTGCCTTCTCTCTTTGCGATTTCTGCAATGCAATTTTTAACTGTATTTTCTATGTAGTAGGTGTGGTGATCGTCGTAGATATTCCCGCAAGCCCTGTTGATAATATCTTCGTTCCTTGCAACGATGTTTTTCTTTGCATCCACAGCTATTCGGAGCCTGCCCTTTTGCATGGTTCTTCCGAGCCATTGAAGAAGGGAAGCGAAACCCCACAAAATAAAACCCATAAACACTAAGCCGACGACTACATTCATTTTGAACTTTGATCCTGGTCCTGAAGTTCACTTAGGACGGTAAAATCCGCGTCGTACCCACACAATCGCCAATCCCATCGCGTACACAGCAATCGCAGGTATCACCCAATAGGCGAACGCTTTGGCCAAGACAACTGCTCGTTCGTGTATAAGGATTCTTCGTACTCCCTCATGATATGCCTGCTTGGTGTGGTCCATATCTTGTTGCGGCAGGTCCGCAACGAATTGCAATGTGGTCCCATCTATCTCCACGCTGGGTCCTGTGCGTCCAGTAATGAGTCCCAAGTACGCGTTTTGGTTATCTGGTGTCGCCTTCTTAAAATCCGGGTCTACATCGGCCAGATAGGCTTTCTGCTTCTCAGGCGAAGCAGCTAAGAAATCCTTGTCTTGTTGTAACCTCGACATCAGCGGTGAGAGTTCGCCCTTCGTGCCGCCAAGTCGCGTGAATACTACGTCCCAGAAGTCAATTAGTCGACCGCCGTCTTCGCCTTTGAGACGAGCGTAAACATCACCCTTAGAAACGAAGGCCGCCGTCGGCCACAGTTCATAGGCTATGAAAGCCACAGGGAGCAACCACAGGACTGCCAATAGAACCCAGAGACGTTGCCAGCCATTTAATTTCATTTTGGAGGCGCGACCTGCGGCGTCGAATTGGCCAGAGGATACTTCCGGCGCATTCGCCATCGCCCTAGTTCCCATCCGGCGAATAGAAAAACCGTGATAGGAAGGATAACGAAGCCCAGTATGCCGTAAGGGTCCCAATCTGTAAGTTCGGCAAATGTGATTGCGCCCGCGACCAGAAGTGTCAGGACCCAAAACAGGATTCGGTCGTTGCGGCTCGACGGTTTACCGCCGCCCTTGTGGTATTTCCAATCCGTAATCGCGCCAAGGACCCCCAGCACCAGAAGAATAGTAAGAACTGGCATGTTTATCTCAGTTAGGGCTAAAGCCACAGCGGCGTGTTATCAGGATTGTCCATTAATGCATATTGTACGCCTAAAACCGTAGAAGCCCCGCGAGGGTAACAATGGGTGATCTTATTTCACACTCGCCACCCAGCACTTATTCCCCATCCCACTCGTATTATTTGCGCATGAAAATCCGACGATTTGGGACCCTTCGGCTTGTATGGTGGCGCGATCACGTATGTCCTTTACCACTTCGATTGTCACCTTGACTCCACCTTGCGCTTTCACGGTTGGAGTGTGAAATGCTACCGCGCCGACCAACAATCCAAGAGCACCAGCTAGACACGCCCACCACGTTGATTTCAGGGATTTCATTTCATATCTCCTTTAGCGACGGAATACTTTTCAGACAACTTATCCAGCAGCCTCGGTAACACGTCTTCCGTGATGTGCCGCTTGAACTGCTCCACGGTTCCGAAGTGCTTGCGGCGGAACGAGCAGCCCGTCTGGACGATTTTATGTTTGTCGCTCATGAACGTGGAAAAGTCGTGTTTCTGAATTTCCGTTTGGAGTGCGCGAAGTAGGTCGGATTTTTTCACGCCGCAACGCCGCAATGCATTTATAGTCCAAGGCCCTTTTCGGACAACGAAGGATAGTCCGCTGAGTCCGACACCCAAGCAATTTGTGCGAATGGGACGAAAAATATCGGCATCCTGGGAATGATGGATTCTTTGAGTCTTTCGTGCATTACTTTCGCGAGTTCTCTGGCCTCGACCCATATCCCGCTAGGTTCTACGTCTATGAGCTTTGTAACTATTATCAAATCCTTTTCTTCTAGCAGAACTTGACGCCACAAGGCGACAATGATTTCCTTACCCTTCATTTCTTCGAAATGCGACATGGCGTTTTCTTATCTCCAGAACATTTGCTTGACCTGCATCCATATCTGAAACAGCGTTGCTATAAAAACCAACGTTCCAAGGAAAAAATTTGCCTTGGCTAACCGCGAGTTCGAAGCGTCCAGTGCTACATTTGATTCGATTAGCAGCGTCAAAATCTTGCTAACGTTCTTATCGACTGCCCCCGTGACCTGGACAGAGCTATCAGAATCGTTTATCTCTTTCAACTGCCTCAGAATTTGCTCCCTGTCATGCTTGCCTTTGTGCATTACTTATTACTCTCCATCATTCGCAGATTGTAGCCTAAAAAGCAAAACGCCCCGCTATCCGATTAAAGGACGACGGGGCTTATGTCTGGACTCAATTAGTCCGCTTGTTCGGGTAGTTTTAGTGGGTTTCTTGCTTGAGGCGTTCGACCTCGTCGCGCAAACGAGCCATCCTACGAGCTATTGAAATTTGATAACAGGAAAATATAGCCCAAACTGCAATCCAGGCAGCGAGTAAATATTTGAAATTGTTCATATAACGCCCTTTTGTAAAACCCTAACTGGACTCAATCTTAAGTCGAAGTTCACCTAGTTCATAACGCAACCGTTCAAGTCTGTAGCGTTCTAGAAGTAGGAATATCATCACTCCGAGTTCAGCAGTCACACACAAAAGCAGAACTTTCCCCATAGTCGGATTCAGTCCCGAACCCGGACCGCCCAGAATGACTGGAGGCGGGTGCTGAGTCCTCCAGATACGGTTGGCGAGATAGACCAGCGGAACATCGAGAAATGCAAAAACACCAAAGACTGCTGAGACGGTTGCTCGCCGCTCGGGCTCCTCGATGAGAGTGCGGAGCAACAGGTAGGAGACGTACAGCATCCACAGGATGAACGTAGTAGTGAGCTTCGGGTCCCACGTCCACCAAATGCCCCAGATAGGCTTCGCCCACAACGGGCCGGTTATGAGTCCAATCGTGCAGCATGTGACACCGACTTCAGCGCTCGCGACACCAAGCCAATCCCATTTCGGTGAACGCGTGGTTAAGTATGCGATGTTACCGACGACCGCAATGAAGAAGGCCGTAAACATTGCAATCCAGCTCGGGAGATGGAAATAAAAGATACGCTGCGCGGCATGCATCGTTCGTTCATCCGGCGCGACGAATAGTGCGGCATAACCCGAAATGCACATCAGCACTGCGACCAGCACGATGCCAATGTCCACTCGTTTCATGTGAACAGATACTATGCAGTTTGAGTTTCTCAGCGCAAGGCTACATTCAGCCTATCGCTGGTGGTGTCTGCGACAGTGTGGGGATAGATACCCCCGGCTGGGTGGGTGCCACCGAGTGATTGTTGCTGATGTCGTGTCAAGCCGCGCTCCGATCTACGGGCTGCGCGATCTGCGACGCCTAAGCAGGATAACGCGCTGGCCGATCTGGTGGTGGCGCGATCTCGCCGACCTGAACCGGGTGGCGTATGGCGGACCTCGGCGCGGCGAACAAAGGTCCGCGTACCCGGGCATGAACTCGTCCCGGCTCCGAGTACTAAGGGAAATTGAACCCGGCATTGGCAAAGAAAGTGCTTGACAAACGCCCCCGACTCTGAGATGATTGCTATTGCAGAGGGTCCGCTAAAACGCGTGACCAGCCCTGTAGGTGGCACGGCGGGGGCGAACACAAGCACTAACACGCCAAAACTATCTGAGTGGTACGCCGCCAGCAGCGCGGTGGAATCTGGGACCGTTGAGATAGCCCATTCAAGCGCATCGACCACCCGACAACTCAGTTGTCAGGGAGCGCCTGAAAGTCGATAACCCTCCTCTTATTGGTAGGGACACCCAATGACGCAACGGGTGTTCCATGCCTCAACGTAAAAAGAAATACCTGAACCCAGTCGTCCCGATCTCCGCGCCCGCGCCCGTCGCTATCGCGCCTGACCCAATTCCGTTCGCCTTCGACTTGAAGGGCGCTGCGAGATACAGCGGCTTCTCCGTTTGGGCGCTCCGTCAAGCCATTTACTCCAAGACCCTGCCCGTCGTGAACGCGAAACCGTATGTCATCCGCAGAGTGGACTTGGAAAATTTTATAAACAAGCGCGTGGGAGTCGCAGCATGATTCGCCGCGCATTCACAGGCCGCCTCGTAGGCCGCTATGACCCGGAGGACGCAGCACCCCAGCCGCCCGTTGCTGCGCCGAAGCCAGTTGTGGAACCGCCGAAGTTACAAATTGTTCCGCCGAAGAAGCGTGGCCGACCCCTCACTGGTACTCATAAGAAGACCGCCGCCGAAATTAAGCGCGATCAGAGGAACCGAGACAGACGAGAATTGGACTCAGTTCGTCTCCTACAACAACAGCAACAACTCTATGACCAAGCCCGCCAGCGAATAGAAGCCGACTTGAACGAGGCCATCGCAGCGGGTGACTCGGAAAAGATTCAAGAGATACAGGACATTATTCGTGGGCAGAAGGAGCAGCGAGAGTACAACGCGCAACAGGCCCGTGCTAAGAAGCTTCGCGGAGGTGGTGGGAAGTACATTGCGGGCGCACCCCGTGGTATGGGTGAAATTATTTATGGTGGGGCGAACATCGTCGCTGTGGGCGATAAGCTCGCTACAATTGACGAAGAGGGAGATGCAACATTCGCGCCGGGGCAGAAGGCGACTGCGTATCATGACGAGGGCGGCGCAGTAGTTCACGCAGAAGAAGTAGTCTCGGGCAGCGAGAAGGAAGACCAGTTTCACGAGAAGGAGCACTCCCCTATATGGCGTCGAGACCCCAAGAGAAGCGAGTTTGACCGGAGGGAACGAGAAGAAAAAATATTCGATCTCGCGGCGAACTACATAGAAGCGGTCGCTGTTGCAATCTTGGTTTGGGACGGCGAAGGTTTCTCTATTATTCGGAACGCCGATGAAGAACTTCGATGCAAATTATGCGGTCGCTGTTTTTGGTTGTGGAAGGCCGCGAGGGACCATCTTGTAGACAACCATGCCCGACTTATCGCGCCTACGAGCACAAAGGCATCGCGAGCGAATCAGAAACTTTTAACGAAGGCGTTGAAGGAACACGAGGCAGAAATTGAGAGGGATGCAGTGGCGAACGGTTGGCGCAAAGTCGGTGGAAGGTGGGTAAGGGCGAATTAAGTGGACATCCGTGAAAACCATATAACTCCTTTATATACCAACACGCTACGAGCAGCCACATCGTCTAACTGCCATTTCGTCCTATTAGTGGGGATAGTTACAACACTACTCCCACCTACCTTTTCTACGGCGCAGGGTTCATCCCTCCTTTGAATCCCGCGCCATATTTTTTGCTCAAAATTCAGTGAACACAATTTTGTCGGAGTAAAGCGTGCACATTATTGATGAGAAATTACAAAGTATCGAGTGCCCTGTGAGCCTCTTCGTGCCAATCGCTGGTTTGATCGGTCGAACTCGACTAACACAGTTCCTCCAAAACTCTGCGCAACTCGATTCGAACTTGGTCGACAAACTCATCGCTGTGTTAGACGAAATGATTGAACTCAAACGAACGGCGAATTTTGCACCCAATTGGCAGGACGCGGAAAACATCCGAGAGCAACTACGCCACCGTAGAGAGATAAAGACCGCCATCGAGTATGACGAAGACAAGATTAGAGAACTGTTGCAGGAGACAAATGGAGCAGCCGATTAGAGAGTTAGGCCCACGCTGGACACGAGAACTGCTCAACCGTTGCAGCCCGAAAGAGTTACTTGTTATTTGTGCCGCTTATGGCACGGACGCAGTCGCCCGTCGTATGGGCTATGTAGACGTAGAAAAGTTTGCTTTAGAGAGGCAGCAAAGCAGAACCAATAGTCAGTGAGTTGTTAAGCAGTATCCGCTCGTTTCCTCGGCCAATCCTTGGATTTTCGCGACGGTAATTTAATTCAAGGTAGGCAAGGATTTTTATGACGAAGTTAGAGCGTTGTTCTCAGTGTGGCCGTAAGAAGGGGCATTTTGGACTTTTACACGGGTCGAAAGAGTGGAGTTGGTTACCAACGTGGCTCCGAACGTGGTTTATGAACCTCCACAGTTTTGTAGAAGGGTAGCGTAGTTTTTGTTGCAGGAACGCTGGGGGCAACCCCAGCAGAAAGAGCAGGTGAAGCGAACGCTCTTGCCAGACGGCGAGGCGCAGGAAAATAGTGATGAAAAGAACAGGCGTATTGAATGTGTGGTTCGCAGGGCGAAACTACGGTTTCATCCACGAACAGATAGAGGGCGGCGAGATTACGAGTCATTTTCTCCATGCCTCTAATGTAGTCTCGGGGACACCTCGTCAGGGCGCGACGGTTACATTCCAAAAAGTGGCTGGCACGAAAGGTAGTCTGGCTGTGAATGCGGAAGTGCAACCATGAGCTTCGCTACTCTTAGCTTTGAGGACCAAGTGTCCACCGCCGCAAAATGGCACGAAGAGTATAACCGCGACCTCTCAAAAACTGAAACGGCTATACGTTATCTTGCGGACAAAGATACGATTAAGAAAGTACTCGGCGAAATTCAGCGCCGGGAGTCAATCACACCGCAAGAACCTAATGCGACGTTCTTAGAACCATTCGACACGCTTGGCTATCTACGCTCGTTATACGAACCGGGTGACTGGCTTGACTGCAAGCTAATTCACGAAACAAGAAAGTACACCGACAAGAATGGAATAATAAAAGCGGAAACCCGCGATAACTTCCAGTCATTGGAACAACTGTTGCAGCCAGCTACCCTCGACCAGATTGTAGATTTACAGAATGATGGCTGGCATGTGTATATCACGATGAACGCCTTCATAAATGGCGTTACCCGCCGACTAAAGAAGAACGTTGCCGCGATTCGCACTGTATACGTCGAGTTCGATGAAAATGGTGAAGCTGGACTGGATAAAATTGATGCCGATGTCAAAGCGGGGCTGGTGCCGGAACCGCACTTCATTTTGGAATCTTCTCCCGGGAAGTATTACGTAATCTGGCGCGTAACTGGTTTTGATGTTCGCACTCAAGAGGCTTTGAATCGAGCACTGGTACAGCGTTACGGTTCCGACCCACAATCGGTGGATGCGAGCAGGGTGTTGCGTCTACCGGGTAGCTACAACATCAAGTCCCGATACAATCCGAAGCCGAGAGTTGAGATCGTTCAAGAGGCTCCCGGTGAGCGCTTTACTCCTCAAGACTTTAAAGTAGAGAGAGAAGTCCCAGCGGAAGTTGATCGTAAGGCCGCGCCTGAGAAGGTACAGATGCGCATGGGTTACTACGAACAGGCTTGCGAAGACGCAGGTGTTGATGCCGGTGATCTCGTCGCAAAGGATGACGGCAGCTACAACTATGTTGTTGCCTGCCCGAACTACGAGGAGCACACCACAGGCGGTGAATTTGATGCCTCTGTGTGGATTTCACCATCCGGCGCGATCAGCTTCGCATGCTTCCATTCGCATTGCGCTGGTAAGGACTGGAAGACGTTTTACCGCCCGTGGCTGGAAGAGCAAGCCGTAGATAACGGTTACAAAGGTAAATTGAAGTTCGGAGAAGCCAGGGAGGTTGAGGGTAGCGGACTTGTTTTGCAAATGTCGAATTCTGTACAAACAGAACCGAGTGTACCTGTCGAAGCCGTTCCAACGGAAACGTCATCTGGCCGACTGGCGGTAGCAGATATCTTCGATCAATTGAATACATCACTAACAGGCCGTGAAATGCCGTGGCAGCACGGCGCTGCCGCAGATTTCTTCTCGATGTTATTTGGCGACAACTACCGTTACGCAGTTCTCGGCAAAACAGGTGACTGGATGACATGGAACGGGCACATGTGGCATCCCGGTAATATCGCTGCGATGTTGAAACGAATAGACGGTCTACTGAGTCGCATTCGTACGCAAATTATCCCGGGACTAACGGCAGCCGATGGCAACATGCTGCTGGTATTACGTGGCTTGGAAAAGAAGTGTGCCAACGCAGATTTCATGAGTGGTGTATTAAGAATGTTGCAGTCGAAACTGCTCACAAACTTCGCAGAGTTCGACCCGGAAGGAAAACCGCCGCTGGTTAACTTCATTAACGGGACGTATGAACTGGAGACGGGCGTATTCCGCGAGAGTCGTCGTGAAGATATGCTGACTCAGACTATGCCGGTAGCTTACACGCCTAATGCGCGGTGCCCGACTTGGTTGACATTCTTGGAGAATTCGTTTCCAGAACGTGATGTGCGTGAGTTCCTTCAACGGTTCTTCGGCTATATGCTAGAAGGCACCGGTAAAGAAAAACTTGCCGCGTTCTTTCACGGTTACGGCGACAACGGTAAGACTATGCTGATGGCGGTCCTGACATCTCTCTTCGGGTTCAAATCAGATAATGCTTATGGCAAATCAGTCGGTTGGGAGACGTTCGCCGAGAACAAGACCGGACAAATTCGCAATGATATAGCTCGTTTGCACAATGCTCGGGCAGTCTTCTGCGACGAGTCGGAACAAGGAATGGTCTTGAAAGAGTCGGTGTTTAAGGCTCTGACGGGGTCGTCACCTATTACCAGCCGTTTCCTACACAAGGAGTTCTTCACTTTCTTTTCCAGATTCGTCTTCGTCTTGGCAACCAACCGTCTACCATCCGTTAAGGGCGGCGACGGGGCCAGTTGGGCACGCATTTTGAAGATACCCATGACTCAGTCGTTTCCAGTAGGCCATCCGAAGAGAATCGAAGGTTTGAAAGCTCTTTTGATGGGGGAGCGCGAAGGTATCGCGGCATGGATGGTCGAAGGCTACAAGAAGTACAAGACTGATGGTTTGAAGATTCCCGCTAGCATCAAAGAAGCCTCGGCTGAATATCGAGAGAACTCAGATGTCATCGAGTCCTTTTTAACCGAGGTATGTACCCGTGATTCAGCAAGCCATGAACTGTTCGACGTAGTCTACAGCCGATACATTTTGTGGTGCAAACGAATGAACGAAAAGGAACAGAACCGTGACAGCTTTATCGACAACCTGAAGGCTAGGGGGTATGACGTAAAACGCCAGATGAACCGAGTCGGTCGGCCACGATATGTTCTAGGGCTTAGGCTCAACTCGGAAGACGAACGGCCGGTAAATCAGTTGGCGATGTCTAACACGGTCGACCTACGGCATAGTTCGCAGCGGTAGACCGAGGGTGGAACGCGCCGTATCGCCGTACCGTTCAGCGGAGCGTGCAAGCTGGGCGGTAAGGCGATAATAGGGTATTTCAATTCTAAGAGGGGGGGGCGCCTCTGCATCTGGAAGGGGCGTCAAATAAAATACACTTAGACGGGTATTGAAAAAAAAAGGGGGGGGCGCAGGTGTAGCCCTTCAGCGCACATGGCGGGTGCCCCCTAAAATTTCAATCCCCGTCTATCCCCTGTAAATTGTTCATTTTAGATTTGACGCCGTCGAACAACAATTCTTTTCTACCTAGATTTAATTTTGAAAATAAATACTTGTTTCACGGAATGCCTCGTAAGTGATTGTTAGCGTAAAGCGGCAAAAGGTACTGATTCGGGGTCTGGTTATAGTTGATCGGTTCCTTAAGCCTGCTAGGCAGTTCGTAGGAGAATTTCTTGCTCGGAGCGCCGAAAAACATGAAAACGGTCTCATTTTGAGATAATTTCCGACACAGTTTCACTATAAAATCACTTAAGTGGTTTGATTATCAATAGTTTAGCGAAAACGGCTTGCAGGCAGGAGCGATTAGGAAGGCATCGCAAGGACCGATCAGAGGGTATATCCGCAGGGTATCGGCAATTCAAGCCCGCCAGCGACGCCCTGTGCTTCACCAGTATAGGCTATACGTCGGCCTCGGACGGACTCCGTCGTCCTCGGCCTTACACCGTGCTAAAAGTTAAAGCCGCCCTAACATCAGGCGGCTGTTGTAATACATCGTTATTGAGTTAGTGTTAGGCGAAGATGGCAGACATCGCCGACCGTGCTTTGACGTGGGCCTCATCCTGAGTAACGCCAGCATAGATGGCAGTGGCTTTAGCGTCTCGATGCCCGAGCAATTGCTGGAGGGCGAAGGTATCCACGCCAGCGCGATACATCAAAGCTCCGAGCGTATGTTTTGCACAATGGGGGTTTCGTCGCCCGGGTTCGATACCAGCACGAAACGTCGCATCTTCGAAGATGTCGTAAACAGCGCGGCGGGTCATGCCTTTGCCAAGTCTGGAGACAAAGAGCACATCGGTCTCAGCGTCGCCGCGATCAGCCATGTAAGACGCGAGTGCACGCTTTTCATCGAGCAGGACGTTCGAGTCTGACTCCAATGGACGATTTGTGTGTAGCGAACCCTTGAGGCGTTGGCAGTCGAGGCGTCCGTGGGCGATGTCGCGTAGACGCAACGCGCAGACCTCGGAAGATCGCAACCCGTGTTTGTAAGCCAGAAGCACTAGCAAATGGTTTCGACGCGAGACCTTGCGGGCTTCGCTGAGAACATTCAGTAACTCGTTGGGCTTCCAATATTTCATGATGCCTCGCTTTCTGATAACAGTGTAGCACAATCGTAGACATTGTCAAGAGGAAAGTGCGGTAGTGCCCAGTAGTGAATTGTGAGCAGTATGATGCCCCAGTGTTTGTCACCAGATAACGACGTACCACGCTAGTACCAGACACAAATCGTCTGTTGACAACTAGCGTTAAGTCGCCTAGACTTAGAGGAGCAGTTACATGATTACGAAAGGACGTATAACAATGGCCGATGTTGACGCAGAGATCGGCAAAGTGAAAGGCGATTTGAATCGCGCTTTATCGCGCGCGGGCTTAGCACTGTTACGTTTGCGACAGGCCGCTAACGAACTGGAAAGACGAAGCGACGGCATGGGAAGAGCAAGTAGTCCGCGACCCTTCGACAGTAACGCTCGGTTTCGTCCCAGTAACTTTTGATGCGCGCCATGAGATCAAGCAATACGACTTGGAGAAGCAGGATGTGAGGGAATGCGTAGAGAAGCTGCGGCTGCTACGCGTGCCAGAAGCAAAGATCGAAAAGTTATTGAAAGGTTGAACAATGGCAAAAGATCTGACAGCAATTCGAATCGACGGCGAACTGATAGCTGGATTGCAAAAGATAATCGCGCACGCAGGTAAGGATAGCGTGTATCGCGACCGCAGTGTCAATTGGCTCATCGGGCGAGCCGTCGAGGAATTTATTGATCGACACAAGGTTGTAGCGAAGGCAGAACCGAAGTAAAGCTCCGCGAGCAGGCAAGCGCAAGCATTACCCGCCTGCCCGTAACAAATGCAACGTGCAACAATCTGGTCCGAGTATCAGGCATCAACGCGTTCCCCGAAATCTTACGTACCCAAATTAATCTTGAAAGAAAACTTATTTTTCCTCGGCTCGAAAGTTTTCTAGGACTAACGTCCCTTCAAAACTGAATCGACCTATATCGGACTCCGCCCCATGGGTTAGTTGCTGGACGACAGCAGTAACGTCGCCTTTCGTGTCATTAAAGTAAAAATATACAAGTAACTTTCTCCTCCCAGAAAAAGAGGGGCGGGGAGTTCAAATTTCTTTGGGTCCCATCCGAGACTCCCAGAAGTAGGCCGGGGGCATCAACAATTTTTCCAATAGAAAAAGGGGCAGTGGGTCCCGCCCCGCCACCCCTTAATTTTTAGAAACCACGCCACCACGGCAGGAGAGACGATATGAGTATTCACAAACACTGTGTTCCAAATGATGAAGATCGCTGCAATCAATGTCGTGATTATGCGCCGAGAAAAAGAGTTTGTCCCGTGTATCGCCTCACGCTGAAACAGTGGCCTGAATTGGTTGAACATCTACGCGATGAGAACGAACGCCTGACTACAAAAAATGAGTACCTGAGAGTAGAACTGGTTGCCGCAAATCGACTGCTTTTCCGTTTAGGATATGCACAAGCTCGTCTGAATTAACGCGTTGCCTCAAGGCAGCATAGGAAATCATGACAGATGAAAATGTAGTGAACCCGGCACAGCCGGAGAAAGCAGAGGTGTCGCCAGCCACTGTATTAATTCGGTGCGCGACCTGCGGACAAGATACCCCGAGAAAAGGACCGAACAGTAAGTTCTGCAATGACTGCGCACCCGCTCGCAAACAAGTCGCCCTCGCGAAGCGAACTGATAAAAAGAAAGCATCCAGTTTCGTGTACGACAGCGGTACAGAACCGACTAAACCGGAGGCGAAGCGTTTATTAGAAGAGAGGGGACTGCGTAACGAACACGTCATCAATTTTTGTTATGACATCGGACTGATTGCGGCAGAACTAAACCACGTTACCCCTAATAGATTCTATTTCCAGAATGGCCTTCGCCAGACTCTGGCATCGTATGAGGCGCAAGGCCCCCAAGCCTTGGAAGCAATTTCAGACGAAGAGGTCGCAGGTGAGTTACTAAATAAGGCTGAACTGTACGCGCTTTATTGTTTCGGATTCTGGCGACAGCCAGATGTAACTTTCGACCAGTGGTTGGCAGATCGTCTCAGGTTCAAGAGCAGCGCCTTCGAATTATCGAAGATTCTAGGTAAAGAAGATTTTGGAAAGGTCCACGCTGAGTGGACTGATTTCACGCCGCGCTGGAATCCCATCGGGCTGAAGCCAGACTACACCCAGAAGGAAGCGCTCACATGGCTAGATGTTCAAAGTGACACGAAGAAGTATCTCCTAGTTGCCAGCCGTAACAGTATGAAGAGCACATGGGCGCGTATTCTTGCCCTCACTTTAACGATTACATATCCCGACGCTCGAATCTTGATCGTATCTGAAACAAACAAACTGTCGAAGAAAGCGATGAAGGAATTTCGCGGCTACTTGGAACTAGATGCCCGCAACCCGACTCTGTTCCAGCAATATTTTGGTGAGTTCACCATCGCGCCGAACTCCGGTCAGGTTCTCATCTACGAGAACCCGCTCGCTCATCTCGGTCTGCCGCAAGACTCCGTGGAAAGCAGTTCTATGGAGAGCGCGAACACTGGGTCGCGTTTCGATCTCTGTATTTTTGACGACCCCATCTCCCGCGATAACGGCACCAGTAACGAGGACCAACGTGCCGCCGCTATCTCTAAGCACGGCTCGATTATGAAACTGCGTGAGCCTGCTGGATATTCCCTAAACGTACAAACGCCGTGGGTTCAAGAAGACTTGGGCGATGCGATGATAAAAAGTAATGAACACGACCCAGACCATCCCTTAGCTATTCGGCTTGACCCCGTAATGGAAATTCGACCGGAAGCCAAGGGCAAAGGTCTGCTTGAGTTGCAAGAAGAAGATGTGATTCTAAATTTCCTCCCGAAGCTGAACTGGAAATTCGTGAAGGGAGAAATGCGCTCCCCGGAGGGCTTGAACTTCTTCCGCACGCAGTATTTGGTGCAGTGGGTCAAGGAAGACGATGGTATCAAGTGCCAATTCGACCACGACGAACTCCGGCACAGAGTACGCCCCGCTGGATTTTTTGGAACTCCACTTTCGCAAGTTTGGATGTCGATGGACCGTTCTTACTCCGTAAGCCGTTTCAGCGATCTGTCTGCGCTAGTGGTAGGACGAATCCAACCCGTAGAGAACCGCCCCGCTCTCGTGGTCAGTTTCTGTCACATGGAAAGGCTCAAAGAGAGCGATCTAACTAAGAAAATTGTGGAGTTGATTGCTATTCATCGTCCTACCGTTTTCATCGCAGAAAAAGATAAAAACTGGGAGGACTTGTGGCAGAACGTGATTCGCGGTTGCGCTGATCGCGGCGTTGTATGTCCCTACTTTCGCTGGATAGCGATTGACAATACCGAGAAGAGTTTTGCACGACGCGTGAAGGCTTTAGAATTACCGCTTTCTGATGGCCGTCTTTGGTTCTCGGATTCATTCCCTCAGTTGGAACAGCTTCTGTTGCAGTTCGAACGCTTCGATGGCAGAAAACGCAGCGGCAGTTCTATCGGCACGAAGGATGACGGTTGCGCAGCCCTGTCACTTATGTGGGCAGAGGCACGCGGCCTTCATCAAACGGAAGAAAAAGACGACGAAAAAGTAGAAGCGCGACGAATCGCCGAGGAAGAAGAAGGTCGTCTCGCGAGAAAGCGACATCAGTACAACGCTATGTTCGGCGGCGAAGTATACACACCCCCACCGGCCCCGGAAGCAGAGCAGCAGCCCACACAGCAATCGAATGACCCTCGCGACCGAGTCCTCAGGTTTCCGCGCCTCATTAAACCAAATAGTGACGGGAGAGACGTGATTTTTGGCATAAAAGGGCGCTGGAAAATATGAGTGGCCCCCTTATCTGTACCACTTGCGACGCCGTATTTGACTCACTCCCCGAGGGAGCAGTTTGCATCAACGAGGGCCGCGTATCCGTTTTCCTCATTGATGGGGTTGTCCACAATTTAAAGAAAGTCATAGTTAGACGAAACAAGAACGACGGCGAATCTGCCGAGGAGAAGGAATAATGAAATACGTGAGTAAAAGGGATTTAGAGGTTAAAAAGCACGACGCTGATTGGAATGAAGCCAGAGAGCGCGGGCTGCAAGATATCTACCGGGCGTACCCTACGATTCCCCGATCAACTGCTAATGACTCAGCCATCCTAGAGTTGACTTCGGAATATTGGGGCCACGACACACTAGGTTTTCCCGCCCCAGACTTGCTGACCTTCCGCTCTATTGTGGAAGCCGACCCGCAAATTTTGAAGGGCCAGCATCAGATTTATATCGAGCCTGTCGAGCGACAGAAGATTAAAGTCATCGACGAGATCGAGGAGTTGTTGACCGGAATTATGAGTCCCCTCGATATCAAGACTGAAATCGGGAAACTTAAATATCAAGGTCTCGATGCGGCGAAGGCCCGCAAAACTCAGATAGAAGAGCGCCAGCGGCTTTCGAAGTTGAGCGTTCCAGCCATCCGTAAAGAGATCGTAGAGGCCCGTCCGAAGCCCCATAAATACATGCCGTATGACTTGCTGCCACCGCCATCGGAACTGCCTGCTGCCGACTTAGTCAGAATGCTCAAAACAGGCGATGCCAGAAAAATTGTAAGGAAGCACGGTTCAGATCAGATTAATGATCGCATCTTCAATCGCAGTTAGTTTCACAAATCTGAAATCGACCCACGGGTCTTAGGAGTAACACAATGACAGTTGAACAAAGTAACGCAATGACGATGGAGCAAGTACTTGCAGAATATCAGAAGGCCCTCGACCGACTTGCGCCAGCGGTGCTGGCACATCCGAACGAGAGCAACGGACTTTTAATAAGTGCGTACCTGAAGAAAAATAATCTCATGCCGCCAACAGCGGATAATTTCAGCATCGCGATTAAGGCGCTCTTCAAAGACCTTACTTGGGATAAAAAGCCCAAGGCACTTCTTCTGATCGAGAAGGCCGACGCGCCAAAACTGAAGGAAAATCCGCTGGAACTCGAAGCCGTAAGAACCACAATTCTTAAGGCGCTCGAAGTCTCCGATGCTAAAGAGAAGGCAAATGCCGCAAGTATCAAACAAGCCCGATCACTTATCGAAGGTTACCGACCTACCAAATTCGCGCTTGGAAATTCTAGAATCGACAACGCGGAGATCGAGGCAATGGCCCCTAAATGGACAGCCGCACTCAATGAGGCAATCGCTAAAAAGCAGAACATGCAGCAATTTGTTCTCGTGCTGTCGGCTGCCATACAGAAGAGGTACGCCGACCGTGAACGCATCTCTGAAAGAGGCCGCTGAACATGACGACACTAAATTTAGACTACTTGAAAACGGAAGACTCCAACCTCTACGCGATTGCGTCGAAGGCATCAGGACAAACAACGGGACAAGTCGAACTCAGCATGGAGCAAATAAAAGTTGCTGCGGTTCAGTTGAAAATCGCAGAAGCGGAACCGCAAATCAGTATGGCCGAACTGGACAATGAGTTCAAACGCGAACTTCAAACCAAGGCCAACGAGCAGGCGGCCCGCAACAGGTTAAATGAATGGGCAATCGCAGGACTTCAGGATACTCAAAATAACGCTGACTTGATCTCCGCTTGGTTGCGTCAGAACCAAAAGTTCTCAGCCGCAGGCGTCGACGAGGCAATTGCAAGTCTCGGACCTCGGTTAACTTGGAAGTTGAAAACGGCAGCACCGAAGGCTCCGCAACTGACAGCAACGGGTGAAGTACTTGGGGTTTTACCTAACGGCGAAAAGCAGTTACCGCTCGAAGTTTCAAACTATGACCTTAAGAAAGCCTCGGTCGCACAGGCCAAGGACTATTTGAAGAGAGTCGACCAGCAAAGTCGGGATGTCGGTAGGTTCTCCTCGAAATTTATCTAACCAAGTTTGTTCCCGCGTTATTTTCACGAGGTGACGTGGTAGCGAGACGGGCCGTTCTCTCAGGGGCGGCCCTTTTATTTTCTAATTTAGTTGTCGGCCACGGTGCCGGAAGAGAGCGAGGATGTCGATCAGTAAGGGCACGGTAGGCGCTATTAATGAAATTCGAATCGCAGTGAACTTGATTGACGCTAGGGTGGTCAGTGTTCCGATCACTCTCGCCTAACGGTCCTGCCGACCTGATTGCCGTTAAAGGTCGCACAGTTTTGAAGGTGCAGTGTAAATCGAGTCTGAACGGACAATTTCAGAATTTGAGAAGCGGCAACAATGACCTTCTCGCCATCGTAACAGCAGGCGAGATCAGATACCGCGCTCGCAGCAAGAAGGTTGCAAAGTTATTTCCAAGTTGCGGCATCGCACGGCCACCAAAGAAGCCCCGCAGATAGCCACCAGCACCGCCAGTCACACAGCCACAAAATTATTGGCGTCCAACGACGCCGCGAGGACAGCATGACACACCGTGGAGTAGTTCTTTCGTACTTTGAAAACGGCGGCTATGGTTTCGTGAAGGACCCCATTACTAAAAAGCAGTGGTTCTATCACATAACTAGAAGCCCAGACCTCGTCGAGATTACGCACATCGGAATGGATGTGACATTCGAGGTAACAATTTCCGCCGTCACGTTTAGAGAAGAGGCAGTGAATTTAAGAAATGTTTAAGGAGAAGCAAGGACAATTTTATGAATAACTACACAATCACGAACTGCGTTTATGACGGCACCAGCGGCGACCCAAATCCCATCTGCACCATCTCCGGTACAGTCAACGGGAATCGGGTATTCGCACCCAACATCTTCTTCGCTTATCTCGCAGCCGCGAATGCTGCGGGCCAGATGCAGCAGGCCTTAACAGCGGTGTTGTACAACGGGTACGCGGCTATTTACGGTTTCGAATTCAGGCCGTTCTCGCCGCAAGTACCGATTCTAATTTTCCCACTATCGAGCGAGGTCGCGCTACGTGTCCAAGGCCCGTACCCGCAGCCGCGTGTGGCGTACTCTCCCGCACTTCTTGCTCCGTGGTCAGCATAAGAGCTTAATGCCAGTGACAGTTTGAGAGTTTTGCGGTGCCTAGCCGAAGGGCCGCAGAAGCGAAGTCGGTGCCATAACATCGATTAGCAATTATGGAGAAGCAAATGAGTAAGACACAGCAAGAACAACGCGGCGCTCGCCATCTGAACGATGCACGTAACGCCCGTTTCGAAACCACAGGCGAACCCAGCACAGCGGGAAATCACGATGATGCAGTCCGTGAACGCGTAGTGTCTGGCAGCAGCGGCAGCAAGAGCGGCCACAAGAAACCTGTTGTTTCGCAACAGCAGGAAGTGGCTTCCGTTAAGGGCCATCACAATGGTCGTCCACACCCACCGAAGTTCGTGATGGGCGGCGACGAGAATGACCACGGAGAGAACGGCGGAACACTAGACGCGCAGAACGCAAAACGCTCGTAAGTAAAGAAAAGAGTGCGGCAGATAAGTCAAGGGCTGCCGCCCTTCTTCCTAACAGCGAACGATAAAACCTATGAATAACTTTAATATGACTCCTCCCTCAGTGACTTACGCTGCTGGACTAGGTTCGTACCAACCCAGTGCGAACGATTTAACGCTTGCGGCAGCGCAGACGCTCGCGGCTCAAACGCTCTACGCGCTTATAAGCAGTTTGCAATTGTTCGACTTAAATGGACACGCAGACGGGAACCGAACCGCAGAAGCACAGAACGCACTGCTTTCTCTGCAACCTCTACTTTCACAATCAGACTGCGATAACGCGAGAGTGAACTTCGTTGTATGGAAGGGGCAAATCAATTGGGTTTCTGCACTCGCGCAGGCTAGAGCCTTAATCGCATCGGGGTTCTAAGGACCAATTATTTCCAGCATCCGCGCTGCTCAAACTTGGAAGTTGGACAGCATAAATTTAGAAAATTTGCGCAGACCAGTCTGCCAAGAGCCGCCCTCTTCGCCGCTGTTTTCAGGGGCAGCCGCTTTTTAAAAGGATTGGTCGCCCAGCACCAAAGCAAGTGTTGTTCCGACTCAATCGGGATGAAAGCCCCGAAAAGAAGTGCGGGGGAAGTGAGGAGTCATGGATCATCCCGAACAAGAACCTGTGAACGATTCAACGAGTGATTTTATCAAGTTGGAACAAATGCTAGAAAGAGAAGCTGCACAGTATCACAAACACGTCGCTCGAATGATGTCAGATGCAGAGATTGAAGAATTCTTCGCTTTTATTAATCGCGTTTTAGCCGCGCCATTTAAGGCGATGGAAGGCAGTTCAAGCAAACAAACGATAGAACAAAAGTTTTTGTAGATAACTAGCCGCCTGCCGAACATTCGCAACAAAACTAGGGTCTCTGACAATTTCTCGTTCGACATGTTTCTTCGCTCTCCGCCACATTTTTTCCCTGTTAAATGGGGCATGTCCTGTATCGACGCAGAATTTGGTGCACCGTTCTAAGAACTCGTAGTGGTCGTCGGAGTCCCCACCATCGCTCAATCCTTGTGCTTTGCGTAGAAACGCTCCTCCGGCAGCCATCCCCCGAGACAAGAGAACGAGTCGTCGTATGTTGAAAGCCGCTAGTTGTTCTTTCAACGCCCCAACCGCAGCAACCCTGTATTTGAATTTGAGCGCACCCTCCGTGAACATCCAAGGAATTTGTAGGTAAAGTTTGGTAACTCCCAAACGGCCAAAATATATGAGATGTGCCGCCTCGTGTAAGCACACGTTTTCAATTTCCGTTTGGTTGTTTAATTTGCCTTCGAGTTGTTGGAGTACCAGAAAATAATCGTTGTTTCTGTGTTCGATTCGAATGTCTCTGTTATAAATCAGGAAGGTGGAGTTGCATTTGTTCATTTGATGTGTCTCTTTTTCCGCCGACTAGCGTTCTTTGCCGCCTGCCAATATTTCATGGTCTTGAGACAGTTTGATTCCCAAATGCCTACCAGTATGAGCATCATGAATAGGAGAACCAACGCCGTGAGCAAGTTGTCCATCGCTGAAGTGTGATGCGCCATAATCGCGGTGACCGCGACGCTTGTCCCAACAAGGCACATCATCCCGACGAACACGATAGAAGCGACTCCGATGGATAGCTGCAATCGGTAGTGCTCCAATTCGCTTAGCGTACGTTGCGGCGTGAACTTGTCCAGCGTCTCTTGGTGGCTCTTGAGCGCGTCGATGCGCTTCTGCAATCTTGCGATACTTAGCTTTGCCAAGGTATCTTTGATGTCATCGAACATCTACCCTCCTGCAATCACTACCGAACTCAAAACTTCCCGAAGTATCTAATTGCCAGCCAACCGATGCGTAGGATTTCAACGCCAGCGCCAGCCCCGGCAACCTTAATCCACCATGCTAGCGATGAATCCTCAAACATTTTCTTGAACTGACCGAACTCGTCCAAGGTTAGACGGGACGGCTCTGGCGGCTCCGTTGGGCGGTAGCCGCGTGGCGGTTTAGCTGGCACGTTGCGTTACCACCACGTACACACGGTCATTTCCGGCGTCGCAGGTCTCGTAGTTGTACAGGCGAACTGGACCACCATATTTTTCTTCAGCAGCGTTCCTGAAAGTTTGAATGTAGCGGCTTACTTCGTCCCGCTTGAACTCGGTTGCGAAATTCCTGTCCGGCACCAGCGTCATGACCTCTTCATATCGTTCGCCAGAAAACAGTCGACTGTAGTGAACGAGAGGGAGAACGGCGAGATATAGGTCATTGTCGGTCGGTACGCGGGGCATCAAGGGGACAGGCGGCGGATTAATTGGCATTGCGGAGAGTGTTCACCTCAAACTTTTGGTAGCGCGGACGGGAATCGAACCCGTAATCTTTGCCTTGAAAGGGCAACGTGTTAACCGATTACACTACCGCGCCATCGTTGAAAGATTGTATCGCGATTACGCCGCGCCGGACAACGCGTCTTGCAGCGAGCGCTTATCGGTGATTGCGTAGCGCGTAAAAATTGAATCAGTTTTATGACCAGAGATTGCCATCGCCGCCGCTTGAGGGATTCGTGCCTTTATCATGTTGCGGCATGCGCTGCGGCGAAAGTCGTGGGGCTTCAAACCACGATACGCACGCGTCTTCCGGTCAAGCATCCCAAGGCCCAACACGTCGCAGGCTTCCCGCCATTCAGCGCGGAAGTTTGTGGATTCGAACAAAGGTTCGTTATCGTCTTCCCGCACGACGCGCTTCAAGTAAGCCACGGTGCCTGCAAAACATGGCAGCGCCTTCCCAGTTTTATCCACCAGTGGCAACACCAAGTCCTCCTCGTTCTTCAACAAGTGGCCGGGAATGTGAATCTCGGTTAGCTTCTTGTCCACCACCCCCCACGTGATGGCACCAGCAGCGCCGGAACGCATTCCGGTTTCGTAGATGAACGTCACGATGGGATGCAGGTTGCGCGGCAATTTGTCCAACAACTTCGGAAGGTCTTCCTGCTCCAAGAACCCGCGCCGTTTGTTGTCCACGTTTGCACGAATAGGAATCGGCGGCACATCAGACTTCTTAATTTTCCCGTCCTTGGCGAGACGATTGAACATTGCCCGGAGGATGGACAGGCGTTTGTTCGTGGTCGCTTTCACGCCATTTTCGACCCACTGCTTGGCTTCGGCTTCAATCTTTGCGCGTCGCTCCGCGCTGACCTTGCCTTCCTTCTTCACGCGCCATGCAATCTCTTTGCGCAGCGTATCCGCCTTCCGCTCCAACTCCTCATCCTTGGCTTCACGCCATGCGCGGAACTCGTTCATCTTGTCCACGGTAATCGCGGCGACTCGGATATTTTTGAAGAACATGTCGAGGTCCCGCAGAATGGCGGCGGCGACCGTCTTACCGTTAGCGAGGTAGTGGTCCCGCATGTTCTCGTAGCGCAACCGCGTGTCTACCGCGAAGCCCAGCTTGGCCTGCGCCTTCCACTCTTGAAGCATGTCGTAGGCGGCTATCGGGTCGTTGGTGCCCGTCTTGCGCTGCACCTTCTGGCCGTCGATGGTGAGAATCATGAAGTAGTTGCGGCCAACCTTGCGGGTGAAGCCCTCGCTGATCTCGTGTTGTTGCACCGTAATCTCCTCGGATTCCGCGCTTATTGGGTACCTGAGGCAGTATGGTGCAATTTGGGTGCAACGACAATGGTACTTTCGTTTAATGCCGCATAAACACTGGCGATTTACGTACTGTATTCCGCCCTTTCAAGGCCGAAATACGGGTTCGATTCCCGTTAGCGCTACCAACACAAATCTCGTCAAGGGCTGAATTATTGTTTTGACGCGCCGCAACTACCTCCCACCGAAGCCGCATCGATTAATTTTTGTGTCGCCGCCGCAGGCATTAACAGCAATTGGCCCTTTGGCTTTTGTGCCTGCTGTACCACCGCACTCTGCTGCGCTTTCCACGCCTCATTCGGATTGCCATCGTGCTCCATCGCATCAAGCGCCGCTAATCCAGCCGAAGCTACCGCCGCCAAATCCTGCGACGTGCCCGCTACCTCTTTCACCAGGAACGATCGCTGCTCCAAGGGCTGCAATTTCGCATCGTTGTCCCGCCACAAAATAAGCTGCGCGCGAATCTGCGCCCCCGTAGCAGCGTCGTGACAACCGGACGCCACATATTTATCCACCATCTCGCCAAACTCCCGCGCCGCTCTGCTCTCCAGCGGTATGGCATCCACCACCCGGTTCAAAGGCGTCTCGCTGGTCGCCGGTTCCGTGGCCGTTTGTTCTCGCATGTAATCTTTAACCGGTTCAACCACCTCCGCCAAAGTCCTCAGCGCGCGAAATTCTTCGGCACTGGCCGGCCTAGCGATGCGCCGCAGCATCCGCGCAGAATAATTCTCATGCGTAAGCCCCAGCCATTCCAGTTGCGCGCTGACCACATGCATCCGCGCATACATGTAAGCCGGGTCGCGCACTTCCTGTGGCGACCACAAGCGCTCCGCTATCGCCGCGTTACGCGGCCAGATGCGCGAATCGATATTCTCCGCGTTCACATATTCCGACCACATGCACGATTCGCCGCCCAGAATGCGCTGTTTCTCCTCCGCCGAAAGCCCCGCCGCCGCATCTCCTAACGGATCGACCGCGTAGTGCCGCGCCGCGCTCCACCCCAGGTCCAGGTAATAGCCATTCGAAAGAATCCCGCGGTAGCCCTGCTTCGCCGCTTCCGCCAGCGCAGCCTGCCCGCGCCACGATTGAATCACGATATCTTTCGGCAGTGTAGGGTCCAGCACTTCGTCCCAACCCACCATGCTTTTGCCGTGCTTGCTCACAATGCCTTGCAATTTTTTATTGAAATAAAGCTGCAGCCCGGCGTTCCCTTTCAAATCATGTGCGCGAATAAACTCCTGAATTTTTGGATTGGCGTCCCACTGCTTGCCATTCACCTCATCCCCGCCCACGTGAAAAAAATGGTCCGGGAAAAGTTTCGCCATCTCCCCAATAAATTCGTCGAGAAATTTGTAAACTTTCTCATTAGTCGGATCGAATGCCGGATCGAAAATTCCCCATTTACGTTCGATCGTAAAGGGCCCGGGCCCGCTCGCGAATTCTGGATGACCCACGAACCAAGCAGTGCTGTGCCCCGGAAGATCAAACTCCGGCACCACTCGAATTCCCCGTTCCCGCGCGTACGCAATCAACCCGCGAATTTCATCTTGCGTGTAGTACAACCCGTCCGAACCCATCTGGTGCAGCTTCGGAAACTTCCGGCTCTCCACCCGGAATCCCTGATTCTCCGAAAGATGCCAGTGAAATACATTCATCTTCACCGCTTCCATCCCATCGATGTTCCTACGCAATACTTCCAGCGGAATAAAATGCCGCGCCGTGTCAATCATCAATCCGCGCCATAGAAAACGAGGTGTGTCCTTGATAATTACCGCCGGCGCAACAAATCCGTCCGGCGACACAGTCACCAGTTGCAAAAAAGTCTGCAATCCATGCAGCGCACCCAGGTCATTCGGCGCAGTAAGGTTGGCCCCACCCGCAGTTACTTCCAGCACGTACGATTCGTCTTCGCCCAGCTCCTGCACCGGCTTGCTGTCATGATCAACACGCACCGCCAACGTAGCTTTCGTTCCGTTCGCCGGCTTCATCGCTATCAGAAGTCCGGTTTGTTTCGCTAGTCGATCTACAAATCGTTCCGTCGCTCCGGTCAGCCGCGAGTCACTGTGCCCCGTAAGCGCCACGGTAAATCCCGCGTCAATCTTGAGGCTACCGCTTCCCATCTGCGCGCTTGCAGGAACAGGCATAAGATTCAGTCCAGGCATCACTGTCTGCATATTTGACGCCTGCGTTTCCTGCGCCCGCAATGGCATGTTAAGCGACGCGCTCAATATCATCAGACTTAGTCCCCTCAACCAGACGTTCGCCTTCCTCATTATTGTGCCGCCCTCTCCACCAATAATCTCGTCGCCATTAACGTATGTTCGCGCACCGCATACTGGCACAATCAATCCGCTCGCGCAGCGTTTTTCGCATCCGCCCACCTTTGCCTGTCCCGCAAATCACGGCTGAGTTAGAATAATTGCATTCTGTGCCACTCGACAAAAACAAAATGAAGACGTCCGTAGCCATCTATCCGGGCTCATTCGATCCCGTCACTAACGGCCACCTCGACTTGATCGAGCGTGGAGAGAAAATGTTCGACTTGGTGATCGTCGCAGTGCTGCAAAACGTCGACAAGCAGCCGCTCTTCACCGTGCCCGAACGCGTCGAGATGCTCCGCGAAGTCACCAAGCAGTGGCCCGCCGTGGAAGTCGACGTTTTCAAGGGCCTGCTGGTCGATTACGCACGGAAGCGCGGCGCAGGTGTAATCCTTCGCGGCATTCGCGCCGTCTCCGATTACGAATACGAATTGCAGATGGCGCTCATGAATCGCAAACTCGAGCCGCGCCTCGAAACCGTTTTCATGTTGCCCGGCGAGCCGTACAGTTATCTGAGCGCAAAATTGGTCCGCGAAATCGCGCAACTTGGCGGGCCGCTGACCGACCTGGTTCCCGCGGTTGTAGAACAAAAGTTGCGCGCCAAAATTGCTTAAGCAAAGCGCCGTCATGGGCATTGAATGTCAAAGAGGAGAAACACATGGCTGTATCACCTACCACTAAAGAAAAATTCCAGCTAACCGACCGCATCAACCGCATTCAAATCTCTCCCACCGCAGCGGTCATCGCCGAAGCTGACAAATTGAAATCCCGTGGCGTGGATGTCGCTGACTTCGGCCCCGGCGAGCCGGATTTTCCTACGCCCGACCACATCAAAAAAGCCGCCATCAAAGCCATCGACGAAAACAAAACCAAGTACACCTCCACGGCCGGGATCATGCCTCTCCGCGAAGCCATCTGCGCCTGGCACAAGCGCGAACTGGGCTCCGCTTACGAAGCAAAAGAATGCGTCGTCAACGTTGGTGGCAAGCATTCCATTTTTAATCTGGTCAGCTTGCTGATTCAAAACGCCGATGAAGTAATCATCCCCGCGCCCTACTGGGTCAGCTACCCGGACATCGTGAAATACTCCGGCGGCACGCCCGTTTTCGTGCAAGCTAAATCCGAAGATGGCTTCGCAGTAAAGGCCGCTGCCATCGAAAAAGCCATCACCCCCAAAACGCGCATGGTCTTTCTGAATTCACCAAGCAATCCCTGCGGCGGCGTCGTGCCTCCCGAAGAATTCGAACGCATCCTCGCCCTTTGCAAAAAACATGACATCTGGCTCATGAGCGACGAGTGCTACTCCCATTTCACTTATGAGCCGCACAAACCGTACTCCATCGCCAGCGCCGCCGGTGCGAAAGATCACGTCATCATCATCGGCTCTATGTCCAAAACATTTGCTATGACTGGCTGGCGCATCGGCTACACCCTCGCCCCGGAACCTCTGGTGCAAGCCTCCATCAAGTTGCAAAGCCAATCCACTTCCAACCCCACTTCCATCGCGCAATACGCCGCACTTGAAGCCATGCGTGGCTCCATGGATTCCGTCCCCAAAATGCTCGCTGAATATGCGCGACGACGCAGGCGCATCGTTGACGGCTTGCGCGCCATTCCCGGTATTACCTGCGAAGACCCCGGCGGCGCGTTTTATGCCTTTCCAAATATTTCCGCGCACCTCACTGGAAGTAATGCCCTCGCCAAATCCTGCACCGAAATCACCAAGTTGTTGCTCGATAAAGTTCAGGTCGCCGTAGTTCCGGGAGAAGCCTTCGGCGCCCCGGGCTATCTGCGACTCTCTTACGCCACCTCCATCGAGCGCATCGACGAAGGACTGCGCCGCCTGAGCCGTTTTTTCTCGCGCGCTGAAGCCGCCACTTAATCCGTGCGGCCCGAACCCACGCGCATCGAACCGAAATTCATGCCGCGCATCTGGGGCACGCATTCGCTCGCGCCCATCTACCCGGACAAAACCAATCTTCCTGAATCCATCGGCGAAGCCTGGCTCACCGGACCGGAATGTAAGATCGAATCCGGCTCTCTAACAGGCCCTCTACATCAGGCGTGGCAGAAAATGCCGCTCGAATGGCGTGGCTCCGATTTCGCGTCCCGCCCCGCGTCGCACGAATTTCCGCTCCTGGTGAAATTTCTTTTCCCCACCGATCAGCTTTCCATCCAGGTTCATCCTGATGACGCCTACGCCAAAAACAACGAAGCGCCAGGCGCGGTAGGCAAAACAGAAATGTGGCACGTCGTCTCAGCGGAACCGGGCGCCACACTCTTGCTCGGCCTGGTACCTGAAGTCGATCGAGAAAATTTTCAGTCGGCTATAAAACAGGGCGGGTTGGAACATTTTTTTGAGCGCCTACCCGTCTCACCTGGCGATACCTTTTACGTTCCCTCCGGAACGCCGCACACCATCGGCGCCGGAATGATCCTCTGCGAAGTGCAGCAGAATTCCGACCTCACCTATCGCCTCTACGATTTCCATCGTGTCGACGCCCATGGCAAGCCGCGCGAGCTGCACGTCGAAAAAGCCATGGCCGTCATCGACTTCGATCATCGAAAAGGTGGGAGAGTCGCGCCGGTTCCATTGCCCTCAGCAGACGACGGCGCAAAAAAATCTTTACTCGTAGCCTGCCCATACTTCGCAACCGAACGATGGGACCTGTCTGCGCAGCACCACGCAAAATCGGATCCCGCCCACTTCGATTTGTTGGTAATCCTATCCGGTCGCGGCAACATTCAATGGAGCGCCAATTCCTGCTCTTACCGGCAAGGCGAGTGCTGGTTCATTCCCGCAAACCTCGGCCAATTTTC
>QGNH01000151.1_pt1 | contig 35655 bp, 56 predicted proteins | sample 1735481 | NCBI WGS metagenome assembly QGNH01 (sample SAMN09239004, study PRJNA386568) | Viral metagenome, whole genome shotgun sequencing project. | reverse complement strand
CGGTCCGCGCCGCCGCCGCCGCCGCCGGGGTAGCCGTAGGAGTGTGACCCGGCGCTGCCGCCGTCGTGGCCCTGCCCGCTGGTCCCTGCGCCGCCGTCGTGGGTAACGACGCTGGAGAGGCCGGCGCCGCCGCCGGACCCGCCGGGCTGCCCGTTGCCGGGTATCATCGAGTCGTGAACCTCGCCTCCGCCGCCGCCGCCGTAGGCCGTGTATCCGGCAAAGGTCGAGTTTCCACCTGTGTCCCCGGGAGCCTCAGGGTAGACGTTGCCCGTATATTCGGCCTGATGCCCCGCGCCGCCCGCGCCAACGACCACAGCCATGGTCCCTGAAAGCGTGACTCCGCTCAGGTCGAGCAACCCGCCCGCGCCGCCGCCGCCCGCCGAACCGCCGCCGCCGCCACCCACCACGAGAACGTCTGCCTCGGTGACGCCTGTGGGCGTGACGAACTCGCCCGTCGTCAGGAACTCGACGACGGTGTAGGCACCGTCGGTGGTGACGATGCCGTGGGTGGATGTGCAGGAGAAGGTCACGGATGCACCTGCTAGATGTCCTCGGAGACTTCCCAGCGCAGTTCCGCCGGGAAGACCTTGATGCCAACCTTGACGTTGCACTCGTTCGAGCGCGTCTCGAAGCCGACGACGAAGAAGACCATCACGGGCGCGCTGCCGTCGTCGCTGCCCTCCATGCGCTTGTAATAGATGGGCTTCAGCGGCGCGGGCGGGACCGGCTCAGGCGTGAACACATGATCACCGGCGGACAGCGCGCCCGTGATGAGGTCGACGGCGAACACCGTGCCGTCCGAGGTCGTGACCGCCAGGCGCAGCGGTTGCGCTGCCATGATCGCCTGCCAGACGCCGCGGCGGACGTGCGACGGGTCCGCGTCGCGGTAGGCGGCTACGGACCCGTCCGGGAGACTTGCTTCGATGTTGACGATGGTATTCGCCGGGGAACCTGTGGCGGCCATGTCAGACCTCAGACCAGCCGAACCTGAACCCCACGGTCGTGTTGCCGCTGGCGGAGCCGCTCGGGACCACGAGTTGCATGACGATGTAGTCACTGCTGTTGGTCTGCGCCGGGGTGCCGAGCGAGGCAGCGTTGAAGGCCGGCGCCAGCGCGCCTCCGGGAGCCGTGGTCGAGGCCGCGTAGGCGAGGTCGTTCGTGGTCGTGCCCTCGTTGCCGGACGTGCCGGCGTAGGTCGAGGTCGTGGTGATCGGCGATGCGTAGGTGGTCGCGACCGAGGTCTTGACCAGCGCCTTGATCTTGATGGAGCCCGCGAGCGTGCCCGCGTAACGCCACATCTTGAGCGCCGTGATGGACGTGAACGTGCCGCTCCAGTGGCCGCGAATCCAGCGCTCGAAGCTGTACGCATACGATGACGCGGGGATGACGACCGGGGCGGCGTTCGCCGCCGTGGTGTCGTCTGCGCCCGAAGCGGCGTCGGTGGTCAGCAGGCTGATGTGGGCGTTGTCGGCGCCGCTCGAGGCGCCGTAACTCTCTGCGAATGTGAACGATGCTGCCATGCGTCCTCCTAGTGCTGTAGCTGTCCGATGTCGAAAACGACGTTGATCTGGTACCAGAAACGCGTGACCTCGCGCACTGCATCACCGCCGGCGCCACCGGCGTTGCCTTCGTCCGTGATGGGACTGAAGTGGATGACGTGGCGCAGGATGCCGGTCTTGACCAGCGTGCCGACGTGCATGCCGCGGCCGACGCCCTTGGGGCCACTCCAGACGAACGTGCAGCCCATTCCGGGCAGCGCGTAGCGCGCCGCGACGATGATGTCGTGCGCCTTGGCGAACAGCTCCCAGGCGGGCACGAAGGCGATGTTGCTGGGGGCCGGGCCGTTGTATCCGGAGAGCTTCTTGGCGACGTACCAGAAGGTCTCGGCGCACCAGGGCTCGCGATTGCTGATGCCGCAGAAGCGCGCGATCGCGCGCTGGATCGCGCCGCCCTCCTTGGCGCCCATGATGGTCTGGTAGCCGTGGACGATGCCGGCGCGCAGACGTGAGGCGGGCGTCGCCGCGGCGAGCTTGGCGGCGAGCACGGCCTTGTCGCGGCTGCCGCACACCTTCAGGCTGAGCGCCTGCGCGGACTTGCCCCACACCGGCACGGCCGGGTTCATCTTCGGGACCTCGGGGATGTGGTGACGGCGCAGGTACTTGCGCAGGTCCCACTTGAGCTTGATGACGTTGATCATCACAGCCTCCCGATCAGGTCGCTCACGAGCTGCCGCGCCTGCTTGACCTTCTTCGCGTTGCCCTTGTATGCGCTGAGCAGCCCAAAGATGCTCGTCAGGCAGCCTTTGACGTCAGGAGGCGGCACAGGGGTCGGCGTTGGCGGTACGGGGGTAGGCGTCGGGTTCGGCGTCGGGACGGGCACAGGAGGCACCGGTGGCGCAGGAGCGGCCTGCACGATGGCCCATGCTTCAAAGTCGCCGTTCATCAGGCGGGATATCTCGGTCGGCGCGAAGTAGAAGTGTCCGCCGTCACCGTAGTCGACCGTCCAAGAGTTCACTTCGTCGAGGCCGGCCACGTCGCCGTTGCCGTAGGTGCAGTGGCCGCCGCGATAGGTCCCGCCGACCGTGACGAAACCCTTCGCGTCCGGCGTGTCCATGCCCGAGTACCAGTCCTCGCCGGTGACGATGGGTCCGTAGTGCTCAAGCCAGTCCTGCATCTCGGCCCACGTCTTGAGCAGCGCGTAGGCGCCGGTGATGTAGCCGGCCTTCTGCGCCGCCTTCAGACCCTCGCGCACCTCGGCGCCGCCGTCCGGCAAGTCGCCGTGGCCGGCGATGGTGAGGAAGAACGGCACGATGTCGGCGCTCGTGAACCCCGGGTCGGTGTGCGTCGCGTCGTCGCAGTCGAGAGCTCCGAGGATGCCGGCGGCAACGCAGGTCCCGTTGTCGCCCTGGTCGAGGATGCGCGGCACGCTCCACTGGAGCGGCACGGCGGCACCGGCTGCGACCATGCGCTTGAGACGTTCTACCGGGTAGTCGCGCGGGTCGGGCTTGAATGGAAGTCTGCCCAGTCCGTGCATCAGATCACCCCCACTATCTTGAGTAGAGCGACGAGGAACACGATGGCGACCAGTATCCAAAGCAGAGTCATGGTCTCTCCTACCTGCGGCGTTTCTGGGCGGAGGGGCGGCAACTCTCGCCCTCCATGCACTTGTCGGTGAGGCGGCTGCAGATGCCCTGCCAGTAGTCGCGCTGATCCAGCGCCGCGTCCGTCTGCTCGGCCTGGAAGACGAGCTTCACGGCCAGCGCCTTGATGACCTGACTTTCGCAGCGGTCGGGCCCGCCGATGTGGCAGCCCTCGCAGTGATCGTGCGCGCCGTCGTCGGAGCAGCGGCACCACGTCGCGAGTTCTCGACAGGAGAGGCCAGCCTCGTGCAGGGTGTTGATGAGGGCGGCGGCCATGGCTAGTGTCCGAACAGTTTGTCGATGAGGCCGTTGATGAGTCCGCTGATGGCGAGCAGCGCGACCACGTACCAGAAGTTCGCCACAATCTGTTCCTTCGTGAATCGCTTCGGCGCAGATTCGGCGGCGTCGGCCAGAACGATCGCAGCGTCTTCGGCGGCCGCCACTCTCACCACGGCGACCTTCTTCGCGGTGTCAGCGACGAGAGTCGCTGCTTTGATCGCAGCCCTGTCATCAGCCTCGGCGATTAGGACAGCATGAGCGTGATGGTGGGTGAACTCCTCGGTGATGAGCTTGCGATGAGTCTCCGTGCACATATCGGCCTGTGCCTTGGCGCGATTCTTGTCCTCCTTAACGTGGTTTGAGAGGAGCAGACTCACAGCTCCCAAGCCGTTGTCGAAGTCCTCGTTGGTGGCCTCGAGCGCGTCGAGAAGATCGCCGGGCGTCGGCCCGCCGTTCTTTGCCGTGCGCCGCAGGATCTCGCTCTTGACCTTCTCGAAGTGGTCTGTCATCGGGTCACCCTCATCGCCTGATGGAATGCACGTCGTCGGTGAGGCGCGCCAGCAGGCGGTCGAAGCGCCACGGACTCACGTCGAATTGCAGGTCTGCGCTCCAATCCAGCGGGTGCAGGGTGACGCGCGTCACCTTGAGCGCCTTGCTGATCCCCGAGGCGCCGACCAGCTTGACGCGCATCCCCGGACGGCAGAGGAGCGCGTCGCCGAAGCCCGGGATGATGCCCTTCACCGTCACGGCGTCGCTCACCGTGGGGCCGACGTGGTCGCGCAGGTAGACGAGCCCCAGACGGGTCGCGCTCTTGGCGCTCTTGACCGAGTACGGCGCGTCAATGCAGTCGGCCTTGTCGAGTTCTCCGAGCGTGGCCGAGTCCTTGTTCGCGATCGTCTCGCGCGGGTGGCCGTGGCGGTCGGTCCACTTGACGCGCACGGCGCCGAATGTCTGGTCGATGTTCTCGCTGAGGTGCATGGAGACGCGCTGGTCGTTGATCGGCAGTTTCACCACGTCGCCCCCGTCCGGCGCCTGGAAGTCGAGCACGTCGTCCTCGTAGCTCCAGTAGTCGTAGCCCAGCAGCGCGTCCACGTCGTCAAGCGCATCGAGGCGCGCCTTCGGGATGTCGCGGAAGTCGAGCTGGTCTACCTCCAGGCCAACGCTGCCGAGGCCGTTGACGGTAGAAAACACCGGGCTCACGATGTCGCGGATCGCGTCTACCGGGCGCACGACGCCGCGGCCGTTCGAGTAGCGCGCCGGCAGCTGCGCGAAGACGCGAGCGGCGCGGATGCGCGCCCCGAATGGCGGGTACTGGTTGCCGGCCTGGTCGTCGTATGCGTGAGGGTGAGCTATGAGCCAGCTATCGTCGACGAAGACGCCGGCGACATTGGCGACGTACTCGAACTTCGCGACGATGCAGCGCACAGGCATGTCGTGGCGCGGGTAGAGCGAAAGATAGGGGATGCGCGTGAACGTCTGCTCTGGATCTGGTCCGGGTCCGAGGAGGAGCTGACTCATGAGGCATTCGAGGTTGGGACCATCAAGTGTTTCGCGGCTGTAGACGGCGAGGCGAAACCAGGGCTCGTCGGGGACGAACCAGCCGCCGGTCTCGACGTCGAGTTCGACGAGGCGCACGACCTCGTCGACGGGGGCACCGCCAGCGAGTTCGTAGTAGGCACGGCAACTGTCGCCGGGGCCGGGCGCATCTTCGATGAAGTTGCGCGGCCAGTAGCGCGTCTCGACCTGAGCATCGAGGGCGATGCCCTGCGAGTCGTTGCGCACCGCGAACTTGGACGCCCCGGCGTTGCCCTGCTCAATACTCCAGTTGCTGGCGAGGTCGCAGTCGACATAGGTCTTGCGGAAAGCGCGGTGATCGGAGAGCGCGCGCATGGCACCGGTGAATGTAAGCGTCGTGCCCATGGAGTCTGCAAGGTCGCGCGTGCGCGCCTCGAGGCGACCCTTGAAGAGGCGCTGGCCCTTGTAGACGGAGTTCAGGATCGCGAGCATCTTGACGGGCGGCTCGCGCACGTCCTTGTAGAACGTGAGCGCGCTCGACTCGGGGCCGCCGCGGTCGGACAGTTCGATGCTCCATTCCTCGATGAGCGCCCTCTGCAGGTCCTTGCCACTGAGCTTCACCGAGAGGCCGCGGATGTCCGGCGGGGTCACGTCGGGCGCAATCCAGCCAACGTCGTCGGTAGCAGGCAGCGGCCAGGGCGTGCTGGGTCCGCCGATGAGTGTGATGCCGGGGTCGCTGCCCGGCGCCGCAGCGATGAGGCGCGAGCGGCGCCTCGCGACGGCGATCGCCAACACGGCGCTCATCACGGCGTCCGGGGTCGGCTCGCCGAGACTGGATGCTTCGTCGGGGTCGGCGACGCTGATGCCGACGGTCGCCGAGAGCGTCTGCGCGGGCTGCGCGATGACGAGGTGGGCAGCGCCGCCGATGCTGATGCTGACGTGGGCGGACAGTTCTGCCGCCACTGCCCCCTGCAGCGCCGAGGCACCGCCGATACTGATGGTGACGTGAGCCGAAAGGTCCGCCACCGGCAAGCCGACGCTGGCGCCGCTCACATAGTTGTACGCACCGACTCGGTAGTCGCTGCCGTCGACCCAGAGGTCGAAGCCGTCGCAGCCTGCCGGCACTGTCCAGGTGCCGTAGTACAGCGTCCAGCCGTTCACCTGCGTCGGCGTCGCGACGACGTCGAACGAATGCCAAACCCCGGAGAGGTAGGTGTCGAATCCGATGTCCCAGGTGCCGGCGGCGCCGCTGGCGCCAGGAGTGAGCCATACCGACCAGGCGAGCACGCTACCCGGCCCGATACCGCCCGCGAAAGGCACATCATCGCCCTCGAAGTAGGTCGACCCACTGCCGCCGGCGTCGGTGCGCAGTGCCGTGGCGAGGCTCGCCGGGAAGGTGAGCCCCGGCACGCTGGTAACGCGCGCCAGCGAGGCGTCGGAGTTCGCAGTCCAACCCGTGAGGTTGACCGCGGCGCTCGGGTTTGGCAGGAGGTTGCTCACGACCGCGGCGTTCTCCTAGGCGACGTTGAAGTGCAGTTGCCCGGACGGGAAGACGACACTCGGCATGTCGGGGTCAATCGTCACCGGCGAGTCCAGCTCCTCATAAGCGAGGCGGCTGCCACCCGAGGACGCGCTCCAGAACTCGACGAAGGTCGCGGTGTCGGAGTCGCCGGCACTCGGCGTGCCGAACTCCACGTCGGCGTTGGAAACGCGGTTACCAGCACCGTCGCCGGTCCAGTGTGTGTGCGGCATCGCGACGCGACCGGCGTAGCCCGTGTAGGCGACCGGCGTACCGTCGACCGTAGCAGTCGGCGTGTCGCTGCAGAGTTCGAGATAGAAGTTCGTTGCAGGACCCTGAAACGCCGTGCCGTGCAAGGCGGCGGCGGCAATCAGTTCGGCCCAGGCGGCATCGGCGGGCATGGCTGTCTCCTTAGGTGTACTTGAGTAGGACGTCGAACTCGATGACGCTGCGTGATTGGGTGGCCTTGGTGATCGTCTCGGCCATGTGGTCGTTCTTGACGACCGAGTAGCTACGCGGCCCGCTGGTGACTCCGAAGAGGCTGAGCAGGAATGTGTTCGAATCCTTGGCGACCTCGGTCTCAAGGTTGTCTCGCATGCGCTGCATGTGGTCCGGCGCCGTCTCGGACTCGCTGTCGATGCCGGCGAGGCGCGCGTGAAACGCGATCGTGCCGAAGTCTGAGATGAAGTCGGTCGTCTGAACCGGCCGCTTGCTGAGCGCGTTGGCTGCGACGCCGACTGTGCGCACCGGAGCCGTGATCACGATGTCGCCGATGATCGAGGCGCCGTTGTCCCCGTTCCAGACGAAGGCGCCGAGCTGCGCAGCGGCGAACTCGGTCATCGCGCGAACCTCACGTCGTGCGACACCTGGCGCTTGAGCTCCTTGACGATCTCCTTGGCCGACTTCGTTTCGCCGTGGATTGTGACGTGCCAGACGTGCTGGACTATGCCGGTCTGACCGGCCTGGTAGCGGTCGTTGCTGGAAGACGGTGACGTGGCCTGTGTGCCTTGTGCAGCGTGAACCGGCTCCAACCGCCCACCGGACTGCACCTGGACGACCTTCTTCTGGGCGGCGGTTTGTTTCTTGGGAGTCTTCACGCTTCGGTACATCGCGGCGCCGGTGACCGGGTCCGTGCCGGTGTAGACGAGCTGCCCCGAGGAGAGCTGCTGCGCGAGCGTGGCGCCGCCGGCGGCCTGGTCGGACTGCGAGGCATAGGCTGCTTGTGCTGGACTCGGCAGCGACTTTCCCATCAAGGCAGCCTGCAGCGTCGCCGCGTTGAAGTCCTTCATGGACTTGTATGCCGTGCGAATGGATTCGGCGAGGGCGGCGGCAGCGGCGGCGGCTTGCTCGAACGCCTTGCTGCCCTTCTCGACAGCCTTCTCCGTCGCGCTTATCTGGCCCGCCAGCTCAGGGTAGGTCGTGGCGAGATCCTTGAGCTGCTTCTCCCACACCGCCGTCCGGCCTACATTCTCGGCGCTGGGCTTGGAGGAGTTGATCTCCTTGATGATGGCGTTGAGTTTGCTCGTGCCCGCCACTTCTCTCGCTACTCGGGCTTGGTCGACGCCGATTGCCTGTGCCGCTGCAGAACCTCCGGCTCCGATGGTCCCGCTCGCCGGTCCTCTGCCGCCGATGGCCCCGCCTCCGGTGATGGTCGACGCGGAGGGTTCGGTCCCCGGCTGCTTGTAGGTGGCGAGGTAGTAGATGAAGGCCCCGGTTGCGGCGGCCGAGGCCGCGGCAGCAGCACCGGCAGCCATGGTCCCGAAGGCGCCGAGGGTTGATCCTCCGCCGGCCACCGGTCCAACGTCCCCACCGAGGTTGCTGGCAATCCTCGCCCCCGCAGTCCCGGTCCCGCCGCCCATGCTGTAGCCGAATGCGCGCGCCGCATCGTTCTCAGTGAGCGCAACCGTGTTCGCCTCGACGGCAGCGGTGTCGATACCGATGGCGGTCGCGTCCGCCCCCCACTTGGTGAAGCCGAGCGCCTGCCCCCACGTCTTCTGGAAGAACACCGCGGTCTTGACCACAGCGACGAAGGCGCCGAGAGCGATGGTCGCCGGCACTACCACAGGGGCGAAAGGCCGCAAGTCATTGACGACGTCACGCACTGCCGCGGCGAGGAACGTCAGGTATGGCAGTGCCGACTTGCCAACCGCGTACTCAAGACCCTTCAGCGCGCCCACGAGCGCCTGCCACGACTCCGCGGCCTTCTTGGCGTTGTCGTAATCGGTTTCACTGAGGATCTGACCATTGGCCTTGAGGGCCGCGTTCACCTGCTTGATCTGTGCCGCCGACGCCCCGTACCAGAACGCCATGGAGCTGGCGCCGCGCCCGAGCAGCGTTGTCGCCGCGGCTGTGCGCGCCGCCGGGTCCTGCACCTCGCTGAGCCGGTCGCGGATGAGCGAGAGTTGATCTGCCGGGCTCTTCCCTTTGAGGTCGTCCCACGAGAGTCCGAGGATCTTGAACGCTGCCACCGATGCCGAACTGCCCGTCTGCAGGCCGTAGATATTCTTCTCCAGCGTCTTGATGGCCATGCCGACGCTGCTGCTGTTCACGTGCAGCATCTGGAACTGCCCAATCAGCTGCGACGCTCCCTCGGCACTCATCCCAGTCTGCACGCTGAGCTTCCCGGTTGAAATCGCCAAGTCCGCATAGCTCTTCACGCTCATACCTACCGCAGCGCCGAGTCCGACGAAGCCGAGGGCGGCGATGTTCGCGGCCTTGTTCAATCCGCTCATGGTCGAGCCGAGCTTGCCGGTCGTGCCGGTGGCCTTGCCCTCCAGCTGCGAGAGCGCACGCTGCGCGCCGGCCGAATCGCCACTTATGACCAAGCGAAGTGTCTCGACCATGCTCATGGCGTCAGAACACACTCAGCCGTAGGACCGCGACGAGGAACTCACGATCAGGATCTGGCAGCTCGCGCACGCACAGGCAGCCCTTCTTCGGGGTGATGTGCAACTTGGGTGCGACGAACGCCTCGCAGAGCAGGTAGTCCATGGCCTTGATGCGCGTCACGAAGTCGGGCTGCTCGCCGCCGTCAGCCGATTCGCGGATCGCCGCGTCGACGTCCTTGGGGAAGCGACCGGCCAGCAGCAGCGCGTACTTGTTGGGGCGATGCACGACGACGTTGGCGCCGCTCGGCAGCGTCAACTCGAGGTCCTTGTCGACGGGGTAGTCCGCGGCCTTGGTCGGGACGAACGGTTCTTCCCCCTCGATCCACGCGTGCAGGCTGGCCTCGTCATGCGGCTCAGCCTCGACTTCGGGCGCCTTCTCTTCGGTAGTCATCGATCTCCTTCGGTCCCCGGAGTGACGAAGACGACGGAGCCACCATGGACTGGCTCGGCCTCCTCGCTGGCGGGATTCTGGTAGGCATCCCAGAGGTAGCGATTGCAGAGGAACCGGAGCACCGGATTCTGCAGATGCAGGCAGTCGCCGGGCTGGCCGCCGCCAGCGGATAGGTCACTCATGAGCGCCATGGCCTCCGGGTCGTTCGCGAGATGCGCGAGGCACCACTCGGTCAGGTAGGTACGGTCCTCAGGCAGCAGCCGTTCGGGGTCCATGTCCTGCGTCCAGACCGCGGCGATCAAAGCTGCCTCGGAGCCGTCGCTGGCGAGTAGCGCCCGCAGGCGCGGCTCCTCGACGCAGGCGACGGCTCCGGTGGGCAGCAGGATCTTCATCAACTCGCGTACGTCGCGTAGGTCGGCGTCGCGTTGACGAGCGTGATGGTGGCGCGCTTGCCGGTCGTGGCGTCGTCGCGCGCCTCCCAGTCGTAGGTGCCCTTGTTGACGCGCTGGTTCGCGATCGCATCCGGCGTGCCGGACTGGTACTGGCAGCCGGGCATGTCGACCCAGAGCTGGTGCTTGTAGCCACTGACCGCGTCCTCGGAGTGGATGAAGTGCATCATGGCCGCGAACTGGGTGCCGGCGCAGAGGGCGGCCCAGTCAGCGGCCTCCATGCTGCGCTTGGGGATCGTGCCGCCGAGTACCGGGATGCCGCCGTTGTAGCAGAGCATGTCGGGGTAGAGGCTCGCGCTTGAGACCGTCGAGAGCGCCGCTAGCGTGTTCTCGACGTACCAGGTGAAGTCGTCGGTGATCGCCGAGCTCGTGAGCCACGTGAGCGCCATTTGGCCGGCGCGCCAGGGACCCGGCGTCTCGTAAGCCGGCGTCAGGGCTGGATCGGAGATGGTGTTCGCATAGAGGCCGAGCAGCGTCGCGGCGACCTTCCAGGCGCCGTTGTCGCGAGTGAAGTCGAGCTTGTCGGCGCCGACGCCCATCGCCTTCCAGTACAGCGAACCGTCCGGAGCCGCCCACTTGATCTGCGCGGTCTGCGGCGTCTGACCGCCCTTCCAGTCGAACACGTGCCGGTATGCGCCGACCGGTACGTTGACGTTCGCGGGGTCCTTGACAGCGCTGGTGCCGGCGCCCGGCGTGCTAGTGCACATGCCGCAGGCCAGCGCCAGCCAGAAGCCCACGACTGCGGGATACAGGCGTCCTTCCGCCGGCCCCGCCGGGGCGAACGACAGCGCTCCCTTGTTTGGTGACAGCGAGAGGCCCGCGCGCAGTTCGTCGCTCGTGTCCATCGGCGCGAACGTCGGGTTGAAGTTGATGCTCGTCGCGGGCAGGTAGAACGGGACCGAGGAGACCGGATTGGTACCGTGCTCCCCGTTCGGCGCCTCTTCGAGCGCCACTTGGATGTAACCGCCGGCAGCACTCATGGCGCCACCTCGCTTTCAGTCTCGGGCTTCACGTCCTCCGGCTTCGCGTCCGGCGCGGACTTCTTTGACTTGATGTCGACGATCTCGAGCGGCGTCCCGGCGACGAGCCCGGCTGCCTCGTCCTCGTCGATGCCGATTTCGCTGAGCGGCAGCACGACGCCGGGCCCGTAGCCGGCCGCTGGGCTCGGCACGCCCGGGATCATGCGCGGCTCGCCGGAGTAGTTCGGCCAGGTCAGGCCCTTCTTCATGGCGGGTGCTCCTTTCATGGAGACTCGAACGTGTTGGCGGTGCAGAAGACCGGGACGTCCTGCAGGTAGTCGCCGGAATCCCGGTTGGTGAGCTGGGGCTGGTCGTAGCCGACCTCGTCGACGAGGCACTGGCCGCAGTCGAGCGCGGTCTCGGAGCCGAAGATCGCGGTCACGGCGAGCACGTAGAGGTCCATCTGCTGCGTGAGCGCCTCGTTGTCGGTGCCCTCGAGGATGATGTCGACGCTGAACTCGTTGGCGAATTCGTACTCACCGCCGAAGGCCGGCGCCTCCCCAACGCGGCGCCGGTGGCCGAGCCGCACCATCACGGCAGGCTTGCTCGGCAGCAGCGGCGGCGCCACGAGGTAGGCCAGGTAGCCGGTCTCCATGTCAGGGGCGGGAAGGTCGGTCCCTGCGGCGCTGGCGAGCGCGGCGAGGGCAGTCGGCAGTTGCGACTTCAGCAGGTCGAGGGCCTCAGCGCGCAAGGTGATCGGTCCGTCGAAGGGCATCAGCGCGTCCCCCGCCCCGTCCAGCCGGTCATGCGCACGGCGCCGGCCAGGCTGGCGTTGCCGATGCCGGCCTTGCGTGCCTCAGCGAAGACCCACTGCTGCAGCAGGCGCGAGGCCTCGCGGCCCTGCCCTGCATCCATGTGGATGACCTTGCGCGTGGCGTCGAAATGGGCACCGTATGGCTTGGCCTGAGACGATTCGCTCATGCCGAAGCTGGCCCACGTCGGCTCGATGACCTCGGAGTAGCCCCCGCCGCCGACCTGCGAGGAGCGCAGAGCGCCCGTGCGCACGCCGACCTTGCTGCCGAACCCGGCGGCCTTCTTGCGGCGCGCGTAGTCGGCGTCGACTGCCTTCCAGGCTTCGCCTCCCCATGCTCCCTCGGTCTCGAAGCGCTTCACCTGCTGCGCCTGAAACCACTCGCCGAGGGCGGAGAAGAAGCTGCGGAAGTCGCGGATGTATGCGCCGAAGCGACCGAGCTTGCCCTTGAACTCACTCAGGGGTGGGTTCGTGGTGAAGTTGAAGTCGACGAACTTCCCGCTGCCGCTTACCTGGGCCATTCGTAGCCCTCCCATGGCTCGTGACAGAACTCGTAGCAGGGCTTCGGGAAACCGTTCTCGACGTTGCCGCCGGTGGTCACAACGTTGGGGGCGAGCACGTCGTTGTCGATGTCGCTGAGACCCGCCTCGAACTTCGCCTGCCAGAATCCAGCTGCGCCCTTGTCGCCACCGCTGCCGGAGTCTCCCGGGTACTTCGCCTTGAGGATCATGGCCGCCGCGCCGTAGATGGCGATGGGATTGAGCAGCGCCGCCTCGCTCGTGCCTGCCACGACCGGGACCACGACTCCGCGGCCCGTGAGGTGACGGTCGATGTCTGTGCATATGGCGTCGAGGTAGGCGGTCGCCTGGGTGAAGCTCGGCACAGAGGAGTCACCCAGCTGGCCGATCGTCGGCACGAAGTCAAGGACCTGCTCAAGGGTGCAGTACACGGCGGCTACTCGCCCCCGACGCTCTCGTCGTGGTCTGAAGCCTGGCCGATGACAATGCCGCTGTCGTCTGCCAGGAGCAGTTCGCGCAGCTCAGCGACCTTGGACCGCTCGGGCGCTTCGATCTCGTGTGCCTCGCAGAGCGCGAACAGCTCCTTGCGGGTGAGATTGTCGTAGGGGCCGACAAAGACCTTGCCATCTGCTACCGACCCGGCCTCGATCATGGACGCGTCGACGAACTCCTCGGGAACCTCGGCGCCGGGCGCGAACTTCACGTCCCCCCCCGCGTCCACCGGATGCTGTGCGATGTACGTCATGTCACGTTCTCCTTTGGGGCCGGGGGGCCAGGCGAGAATGCCCGGCCCCCCGGCGCTATGCGTCAGGTCAGCTGATGACCGTGGTGAACAGGTAACCGGCGGCGGCGCACACCACGAGCTCGTCGGTGTAGTCGTCGACGTAGCGCGCCCAGCTGCGGCGATCGCGGTCCTCCCAGGGCTGAGAAACCTGGAAGCGGCCGACGCCGTCGACGTTCCAGACGACGGTACGCATCGGGACGATGATCCGACCGCGGTTCTGGTCGACCGAGTCGGGGTAGTAGGCCCAGAGGGCGCTCTTGCCCCACAGGTCGACGAACGTCGTGCCGTTGTAGTAGGTGCCGGAGCCGACGATGATCTGCTTGAGACCGAGCACGCTGGCGACCTGCGCCTGCGTCGGCACGCCGAAGGGACCGTTCGCGCCGAAAATGGCGTTCTTGACGTTCACCTGCCCCTGCAGGTACTGCCAGGCGGAGGCGCCGATGATGAGGGTGTTGACCTCCTTGCCGATGGCAGGACGCACGGCCGCGTTGGCGGTCACGCGGTTGCCCCACGGATCGGGGGCCGAGGAGTCCCAGCGCGCCGTGCTCGTCAGAGCGCTCGTCTGCGTGAAAACACTCGCGCTGAAGAGCTTGCTCGCGATGCGGTACTCGGCGTTGACCATGACCTCGTCGACCACCGCAGCGATGGCATCCTGCTCCGGGTCGACCTGGGGGTCGGCGTTCTTGATCGACTCGACGTCGGTCAGGGCCTTGGCGCCGTAGCCCGTGGCGGCGTAGGTGCTGGTCGAGTAGCCCCAGTCGACGACCTTGTACTCGTCGCGGGGCGCCCGGCGGATGTCGTGGAGGCGGTTGTTCTTGTTGGCGACCCAGTACAGGCCGGTCTGCTTCTGCACGTTGAGCACCGGCGCGACGAGCGGGCCGATGACGTCGAGCTGTCCTGCGTAGTCGAGGGCGAACCCTGACTCCGCAACGTCGATATGAAGATCCTCTGGACGCGGCATCTCAGTTCACCCCTTTCAGGTGGTGTAGGTCGTGGAGCCGGGCAGCACGTCGACGATGATCGTCCCGGTGCCCGAGGCCTTGGCTTCCATGGCGATGCCGAGGTACTCCTTGATGGTCGCGGCAGTGGCGGGCACCTTGACGCCATGGCCGCTGCTGTCGCTCATGATGCGATCGCCGATGAGGATGGCGGTGCCAGCGTCGACGTAGACCTCGGTCTCGCCGCGCGTCACGACGGATGCCGAGCCGCCGCCGGCAGAGGCGGGCTTGTTCTTGAGGACGCCGAGGCACTTGCTCCCGGCGCCGGCGATGGCGGCAGTGGAGGCTGCCGAAAGCTGCACGATGTGGAACTGGGCAGCCGAGAGGTCGCCGGACGCGATGTAGGTCTTACCCGTGACGCGGCCGGTGGGCAGAATCGTTGCCATGAGGTCAGCCCTCCTTTCCGTTGAGGAACTCGTCGTAGCGGACCCTCAGGTCGTCGTTCTCGGAGAGCTCGAGGCCCATGGCCTGCGGGTAGCCGATGCTGTCCTTGACCATGCGGGCGTTGGTGCGCTCGGCGAGCTCGACGTCAGCACGCTTGGTGGGGCCTTCGTCGCCCTCGGTGCCCTTGCCGTGCACGCCCAGGTCGAGCTTGGTGTTCGGCTTGAGGGCCTTGCGCTCGGCGAGGCGGGCCGCGTAGATCTCGGGCTTGTCCTCGGCGAGGCTTACGAACTCGGCCTTCTCACCCGGCTTGAGGTTGCCGAGGTTCGCGATCTCCGCGAGCTCGACCTCGACCTCACCGGACCGCTTGGCCTTCTCGACGTCGGCGAGCTTCAGCTCGGCGGTGTCGGCCCGGTCCTTCTCTGCGGTGCGCTCTTCCGCGAGGGCCATGACTGCGGCATCGATCGCCACGTCATCGGCTCCCTCGGCGAGCTTCAGGGTCTGCAGTGTCTTGATGTTCATGGGGTGGTCAACTCCTTTCGTTGCGGCGTCGCCCTCGGCGAGCGTCACGAACTGCCCTTCGTCGTCCTTCGCGGGGTGCGAACGGTCGTCCGAATGAGCAAGGTGGTCCTCGGCGGGGTTGCCGTCTTCAGCGGCCTTGATGCCGTCTGGCATCTCGGCCGCGGTCTTGTCTGAATTGGCCTTCGTCCAGGCAACGCGGACCTTGGCCTTGACGGCGGCCATGTCGGCCGCCGGGATCTCGACCTTGTTGCCGCGGAAGCCCCTGCCAAGAGCGGCGATCGCCATGCCCACCACGCCAGCGTTGGGTCCGCCGGTCGGGGTTGCCCAGAGGCGCAGCTTCCAGGTCGACGGCTTCGACTCGTCGGGAACGTAGGCGTAGGCGGCGGCCGGGAACTCGCCAGCATCGCCTTCGGACTTCGTGACTGCGGGGCCGGCGGCGATCTTGTGGGCGCTGACGCCGTCGCGCAGTTCGTGCATGAACATGCGAGCCTTCTTGACGCCGCTCTTGCCGCCCATGACCGCGTCGAGCTTGGCGGCGAGGGCGTCCATCTCATCGAGGAGAACGGCCACCGGGTCCTTCACGGAGCCGTCGGCGAGTGCGATCTCGAACTCGGCTGTGCGCTCACCATCGGAGGCCGCGATCGCCTCGGCCCCCTGCCGTACGGGAGGCATGATGCGGATGAGCGGGTTGTTGGTCATCACGCCGCCCTGCAGCACCCACGGCAGCTCTTCACCGTCGTTCGTGGTGAAGCCGCCAAGCTCGACCGAGACGTACTTGTACTGGTCGTCGTTGGCCGCGTCGGCGCCGGCCTGCGTCCACTTCGCATCGGCCCAGAGGGCGTCGCCGGTGCGCTCCTGCCATGAGTAGGGCGCGCAGTAGAGGCGCTTCACCCAGAAGGCGGCGGCAGCAGGCACGCTGTGGGCGCCAGCGAGCGAGAACTGCACGTCGCCGCCAAGGACGCCGGCGTTGAAGTTGGCGATCGCCGTGTCAGCCGTGTCCTGCGTCAGAGGCAGGCCCTTGGGGTAGCGGGCTGCGTACAGCGCGCTGTTCGTCTTCCACTCGCCGATGGGGAAGAGCATGACCGGCGTGATATCGCCGGCGGCCAGAGTCGCCTCGGCGAGGCGCAGCGGGATCACGGGGATGGGCGTCATGCGGCCTCCGTTCGGACCATAAATACCGGCACGCAGCGGCAGAGCTCGCCGCCGTCGCAATCAGGATTGGGAGTGAGCGCCTCAACCTCGTCGAGGTTGTCGCTCTCGAAGCCATCCGCCTCTTCACAGGCGGGGCAGGTGTTGTCGTCGAGGAGCGCGGAGACGATGCCGTACTCGATGTCCGTCGCCTGCGAGGCGGCCTCCGCGCTGCGTCCGAGCACCATCAGGTCGCTCACCGTGGCGCCGAAGCGCAGGGCGGCGTCGTCTCCGGCCCGCGTCACGGCCTGCGTGAAGGCGGCCGGGTCGAGCGGCACGCCGGCGCCGATGCGCGAGGCTGCTGAGGCTGCCGCCGCCTGCGTCACGGCGGCAATAGAGCGCGCCATGGTCAGCGACTGCACGGTGATGGCCTCTTCGGGGTCAGGAGGCGGCGAGGCCGTAGCCGGCGTCTTCTGCGGCGGCTTCTGCGCCGCCAGGACACGCTGTCCGGCTTCGCGCTGGGCCATGACGTCCGCCACGACTGGCTGCCCGTCGCGCTGGCGCTGCAGCTCGTCCGCCACCTGCTGCTTGCCGGCGGCGAAGAAGTCCTCGAGCACGGTGCGGATCTCGGTCGTGAGTACGTCGACCATCGGCGGCTGGCCAGCGGCGAACTGCGCCAGCTTGCCGGCTGCCTGCGCATCGGTGGCCCGCTTCGCGAGCTCCGCCACGAGTTTGTCCCGGGTACCCTGCGTGGCGACGCGGACCGCAGTGCGCGAATCAGTGAAGCGCTGGTCGAGCTCGGCGAGCTGCACGAAGCACTCGGCGCCCACCGGCGCACGGTGCGGGCCACCAGCGAGCTGCAGCGCCGCGTGTGAGTGGTCCTCGGCGGCCTTGGCGCCGGACTCAGCAGAGGAGCCGCCCGCCTCGCCAGTGTCCTGGCCCGTGGGCTGCGGGGCTGCGGGGGCGGGCGGCTCGGGCTTCGTGGGCGGCGTGACGACGACCTGAGTGGTGCCGCCGGTGGGCGCGTTCACCTGCTGCAGCGCCCAATCTTTGAGGTCATCGGGGATGCCGCCGAGCGCCTGGCTGATCCAGTACAGCGCCTGTGCCATGGACTTGAGGTCGACGGTCTCGACGTTGCCCATGCGCAGCACCGGGCGGCCCTCGTCGCTCGCAAAGTTGTTGTCGATGAGCTGGTGGATGAGGCCGCCGTCGGCGTTGAGCACGCTGGCGATGTACTCGGCCTGAGCCTGCACGCCGTTGTGGAAGGCGTCGGCGAGCGTCTTGCCGAGGGCGAAACTGCCGGCCTTGTTCACGCCGAGGTCGAAGACCTGCGCCTGGCAGACTGAGGTGATCTCAGAATTCTTCTCTGCGATGGCGTCGAGGATGTGGGTGACCGATACGTTGCTCGACAAGATCTCGAACGCCGTGCCCTCGCCGTGCAGCACGTAGGAGGTGTCGCTCATGGCGTAGTTGCGCCCGGCCGAGATGAGCCCGTTCCACTCCTCGGAGCCCTTCTCACAGTCGGTCGTGATGTTGGGGATGCCGGCGCCCTTGCGCACTGCAGTCAGGAGCTGTGCGTTGAGCTTGAGCTTGTCGATCCAGGGCGCGTACATCGGCCGCAGGATGGGAGAGCCCTGGAAGGAGTCGCCCTCCTTGTCGTAGGCGAACCACACGAGCTTCTCGCCTGGGATGGTGCGCTCGCCGCCGTCGAGAGGCCTCTGCACGACGTAGTCGATGGAGCCGTTCCTGACGTGAATGTCCGCGGTCCAGATCGAGGAGGTGGGCCGCAGTTCGAGCCTGCAGCGGGCTTCGCCGGTGGCCTCATCGCGGAACCAGCAGATCTCGAAGGCCGAGAATCCGTAGTCCTGACAGAGCAGGGAGTCGCGCACGAAGGAGGGCCACAGGGAGCCGTTCAGCAGTGAACGTTCGACCAGCGCGGCCTTGTCGGCGGCGTCCTGGTTCTCGATGACGCCCTGGTCGTTGGGAGCCCCGCCCTCGGCCGGCTCCATGGAGACCGCGGCCCCGAGAATCGGCAGGTTCATCGCCCGGCGCAAGTGATAGATGTGTGGGTCGAGGCGCATGGCGCGGTAGGTGCGCCCGCCTTGCACGCCGCGCAGCTCGTAGCGACGCTCCAGCTCTACGAGGCTTCTGGTACCGTCCGCCGCTGCGTAGGAGACCGAGTCTGAGCCGATGACCTTCTGGTCGGGACCGCCCTTGCCCGCCGCCAGGGACAGCGAAGCCGGGCGTCTACTGACTGACGTCCGGCGGGCAGTGCGCCTCTTGACGGAGGTGGCCACATGACAATCGTCGGGCCGAGCGAGGGGTACGCTCGCACAGACTTTTTGAGGCTAGAAGTACATCTCTGTAGACGACGATGCCTCTTCGTAGGCGACGCCGCCGCCGCCAGAGCTGGGCTTGTTGACCAGCAGGTAGCGCAGCGCGTCCAGCAAGTGCTGGTAGGGAGAATCCTCGCGCTGGTCGTACAGCTCGGGCCGCGACTTGTCGGGCTTCACCTGCGTCAGGCAGCGGATGAGCTGCGGGCAGTCTTCGGAGACGACGAGCGGCAGGTCCGGATCGGCCAGCAGGTTCATGATGCGTATGCAGCCGTCGCGGATCGATGAGGGCTTGCTGCGCGGGGCAAGGTGCGCACGCTTCAGGACTTCGAACTCAGACTCGGCAGTCTGCACGTTGGCGGCATTGCCCTGGGGGTCACAGTAGGAGTACCGGGGGGAGACGCCGAGCCGTTTGTCCCCCGCCACGATCGTGTCGCGGAACTCCTCTGTGGTCACGTTCGACGGAGCCAGCTCGCCGACCACGAAGTACTGGCCGGCGGGAGACTTCTGCACCCACACGCAGGCTGGATGGCGGTAGCCGAAGTCGATGCCGCGCCACGTCGTCCAGGCGCTCACGGGCACCACTTTGGCGACGTTGCGCTCACGGGTGAAGCGCTCGAAGAAGGAACCGGCGGGGGACGACAGCGCATCCTCGGGCGTGGCTGCGTGCTCGCGCTTGGCGAGCCGCGGTTCAGGTGCCTCTGTGACGTTCTGCCGGTACCACTCGGCGTCGCGGCCCGGGTGCGCGCTCCACGGGTAGAAGATGCCGTGCCAGCGTCCGATACCGGCTTGCGACTGCTTCCAGATGGTGTGCGCCACGTCGCCGGGCCCGTTGCCCGTGGTGGCACCGTAGAGACGTTCGCAGGCAGAGTCGAGCGCGTTCAGTTGCTCGTCGGGCCAGTCCCAGAACGCAAACTCATCCGCGAACCCGGCATATGCGGCCTTGCTGCGGCCGGCGCGCTTCGTCGCCTTCATGGACTCAAAGCGGCTGCCGTTGCTGAACACGATCTGCTCGGTGTTGTCGGTCACGAGCGTGACCGGCGGATGCTCGAGCGAGTTGTACATGATGCGCAGGCGGTGCAAGGCGTCGATCGCGTCCGAGCCCGACTGACTGGCGATGAGGAAGAGGCGGTTGCCCCAGAACGATCCGAGGTACAGCAGGTGCGCCAGGACCAGCCACGTGATGCCGAGCTGGCGCGCCTTCAGGGCGAACACGCGGTCGTACTCGTTGAGCACGCCGAGCGCATCGGCCTGGAACGGCCACAGGGTGAACGGGATGAGCCCGCCGCTGACCTTGTCCTCGATGTGGAGTGACTCGACGAAGGCTATCTCGGGAGCGGCCTTGACGGAGACTGCGCTGAGCTTCCCGGCCAGCGGCGCCGCCTGTTCGTCCGTCGTGATGCCCATGGCGCGCAGGACGCGCCGCGCCTCACTCCGCTGTAGCGCGCTCGGCCTCGGCGAGGACACAGGCGATCTCCTCTTCCAGTCGCTTGAGCGCCCCCGTCACTGCGATCTCGCCGCTGTGCTGGACCCGGCTCGTGTCCGTCTGCCCAAGCCACTGCTTGCCCAGCCAGATCAGCATGGTCGCGTTGCCGTTGTCGGCCTGTTGCTTCTGCGTGCGGCGCAGGCTGATGTTCCCTTTGGCCCAGCCGGCGGCCCACGTGGACTTCAGCGGCTCCTTCTGCAGGCGCTTGCTGATGGCCTGTTGGCTGATGGACTGCCCGGGGGTGCTGAACCACGCCGCGACCTCGGCCTCGGTGCAGTGCATGGCGGCAAGCTTCTCGAGCTCGTCGAGGTCGATGGGAACGGGCTTACGAGACAAGGGTCGCCTTCTTGCCGGTGAGGTTCTCCCAGCGAGTGACGATGACGTCGCAGTAGCGCGGGTCAAGTGATATACTATGAGCATGAGCGCCATTGCAGGAAAGCCGGTCCCGATGCGCCACCGCCGCGCGTGGCTCACATGCACGGTCTGTGGTGGACGGTACTGGACGCATGAGTACCGAGCATCCGCATCGAAGTTCTGTAGCAAGGCGTGCTGGAGCGACCGCGCGCCGATGCACACGTGCGAAGCCTGCGGCGCGTCGTTCAAGCATCGTAGGGACACGGCCAACCGCTTCTGCTCGCGCCAATGCGCCAAGCACGAGATGGTCGGACCCTCCGCCGCGCGATGGAAGGACGGACTGTCCCTTGAGCGTGACCGCGCTAGATACGCCGCCGCCGTGCGGCTGTGGCGTGCTGCCGTGTTCGCCCGCGACGGCTGGCGCTGCCAGCAGTGCGGAACGGAGGGGTCGCTGCACGCCCATCACATCTCACCTTGGGCGGAAGATGAGGCCGCACGCTTCGACGTCGACAACGGCGTCACCCTGTGCATCGACTGCCACGGCGTGATCCACGGCAGGGACTTCTCACGGCGGCGAGTCAAGGTGTGCTCCCTTTGCGGCCAGCCGACGAAGGGACGCGGGGAGAGCGGTCTGTGCCGCTCGTGTGCGTCGACACGCGGCCATGCGCGGAGACAGCATCGAACGTCTGCCCCGTCGCCTCAAGCGTAGCCTCGCGGCCCGTCAGAGCCTGCCACCGCAGGACAATCACGTCGGTGTACTTTGCGTCGATCTCCATGCCGTAGCAGATGCGGCCGGTCTGCTCGGCGGCGATGAGGGTGGTGCCGGAGCCGAGGAAGGGGTCGAGGATGACCTCGCCAGTCGCGGTCAATACACCCGTTCCGAGTGCCGCCAACTTGACCGGGAACGCCGCCGGATGGTCGTGGCCTCCGGCTGAGAACTGGCATACATCCCAGACGTCCATTTGCAGTTCGTCGGGCATCGTGGTCGCCGCGCCTAGCTCGACCGGTCCCTTGCTCGCCATGTAAACGAGTTCATGGTTGTAGTTCGGCAGGTAGTGCCGCGCCGATGGGTCCTTCCGCGAGTTCTGCCACAGCGGGATCTGCGCGCCCGTCTTCTTCCACACGATGTGCCGGTAGAACGTGAATCCGGAGTCCTCAAGCCACAGCGCGTGTCCGTATGGCCGCGACTTGGGCGACACGCCGACGTTCCACGCGATGACGCGCCCCGGCGCCATGGACTCGTAGCACCGCGTCATCACGGCGCGCATCATGGCCTCGTACTCGCCGCCGCCCATCTCGTCGTCATGGTCGGAGTACTTGATACCGACGTTGTACGGGGGACTCGTGAACACGCAGTCAGACGATGCACCGCCCATGAGAATCGCCACGTCTGCATCGTCCGTAGAGTCCCCACACAGCACCCGATGCTCCCCCAGCAGCCACAGGTCGCCCGGCTTGGTGATGGGGTCTTCGGGCGGCTCAGGCGCTTCGTCCTCGACGATCGGGCCAGCGGCGTCCCCGCCAAGGTCCAGCAACTCCTCCGCATCAAACCCCGTCAGCGACAGGTCGATGTCCAGCCCCGCCAGGTCCTCCAGCTCGATGCCGAGCAGCTCCATGTCCCACGTCGCCTCTTGCCCTGTGCGGTTGTCGGCGAGGCGGTACGCCTTCACCTGCGCCGGGCTCAGGTCGTCGGCGACGAGCACCGGCACCTCCGCCAGGCCCAGCCGTTCGGCGGCCAACAGGCGCGTGTGCCCGGCGATGATGACGCCCCCTGCGTCGACCACGATCGGCTGCTTGAAGCCGAACTCCTTGATCGAAGCGGCGACCTTGCCCACGGCAGAGTCGGGGATGACGCGGGCGTTCCTCGCATATGGGATGCAGCGCGAGGGCGACCACATGGCAATGGCCGGTCCTTTTTCTTGCGGTACAACTTTGCTCATGCCTTCACAATGCGCGCTCCGCCGCGCCTCGCTCGCACTAACCTGTGTCCCCACCCGGGAACGCCGACGATGCGCACAAACCCGCGCCGGTTGAGGCGCGCCACGATGTCCTTGACGGCGGCGCGGTTGCTCGCTGATGGGAAGGCGCCGAGCGCCAGACAGAGGTCGAGGGTCTCGCCGCCGGCGCGGTGCAAGAGGACGAGGATGCGTTCCTCGAGGTGAGGGTCGCAGCGTGGCTGGTAGACGTCGCGGCCGTGCACATCACAGACCAGATCGCCGGTCCTGTGGTCGCCGCGGATGTGAGCGAAGCAGACAACGCAGGTGCGGGAGGTCTTGAGTGGCGAGGCGGGACGGGCGGGCTTGACTACGATTGGCTGGGGGCGAGTGGGACGGCGGAGGGCGACCATCAGTCGCCACCCAGGAAGTGGCGCCAACCCTCGATGATGGCCTCCTGGCGGTACTTCTTGCGCTTCAGGTATTGGACCTTGACGCGGCAACGACTGCTGCAGTACCGGGCGTTGACCACGTGATCGGAGTGGAAGCGACGCCCGCAAACGATGCAGGTGGCGTTGTGCCAGTCGTTCATCAGTCGCCGTCTCGTCTCTCTGGCACCATCGCAAACCAGGCGTTGAAGAGGTCCGGCACCGCCTGCGTCATCTGATCCCAGTAGTCGGCGATGACGGCTGGCGACTCGGGGGTCACGATGAGATGCTGTGGGGGGATCACCACACCCACACCCAGCGCGCTACTCGGAGTCGATCAGCCTCTCGGAGAAGCGCACGTACTCGTCTCGGGCAGACTCGGCAAACTGGTAGGCTACGCGGAACGAGGGGTCGGCGTCCGAGACTGCCATGAGGTCGGCTGGCGTCGCGCCCGCCTCCTCCAGCGCGCTTTCGCTGGACAGTCCCTCGCAGAGAGCCCCGAGGAAGAGGCGCCGCTGAGTGGTCGTCATCATGGGAGCATCCTACCATCGCCCCTGAGTATCGGCGGCGTTCCCGAGTGAGGCTAAGGCGCCGTGAGCCCCCCTTGCGGTCCCAGTAGCCCCCGCAGCAGCGCGTCCGTCTTCTCAGCGGCCTCCGTCTTCGGACTGCGGCAACGGCTGGGCAACAGGTCCGGCGTAGCGACCCGAGTCGGGGTCGCGGTCCATGACGATGCCGCCGAAGCCGACCACCGGCTGGTAGCGCCGCTGCCACTCGATGAGCGCATAGCCGGGCCTGCCGCGCACGCCACGAGCGATGATGCCGTGCCGGCTGGCGGCGTGGCGCATGGCGTCGTGGATCTGCCAGCAGTCCGTCTCGATGCCGAGCGCCGCGATCTCGCTCGCCAGGTTGACCTGCTCACCGGGGTGCAGGGCGTCGTGCGTGAGAAGCAGCCCCGCTACCAGGCGGTCAAGGTCGACGCCGGACGGCTGTGGATCGGGCTCCTGGCTCACCCGCCGGCGGCAGGCGCCGCAGAGACCATCCGGGTCGGTGTTGTACCGGCTGAGGATGACGCCGCAGCCGAGAGACGCGCAGACGGTGATGCCGGCGAACGACGGGGTGGCGCTGAGCTGGCGGGCGGGGGCCGCCGAAGGACTCAATCCGCGGCCCTCACCTTGCGGCGACAGCCGTTCACCACGGCCACGAAGTCATCCACGCGATCGACGACGTGGACTTTGATGCCCTGCTCGGCAGCGCGCTCGATGAACACCTTCTGCCCGAGCGATAGCCGGCCGGTCTTCGCGTCCTTAAACTCGACGAACTCGGCGTGCCCGGCGCAGAACACGACGGCGTCGGGGAAGCCCAAGGTGCTCCCGGACTTGCGCGGGTCGCGCTGCCCGACAACGGCCAGGAACGCTGACATGGCCTCGGCTGCCAGGCGGCACTGGTCGACGAGTGCGGACTCAGGGCCCCTCATCCCCGGGCTCCTTTCGGTCATTCATCAGGCACTCGTCCATCCGGGCATCGCGAATCTGCTGGTCTGACGGCACGTCCCCGGCCTCCTCTCGGGCGGTTGTAGTCAAGTCAGACAAGGCGACGATTTCTCGTCTCAGGTCCACCGGGAGCGGACCGTGAGCGCTCTTGAGGATGCGGTGTATAGCGTCCATCCGGTTCTCCAGACGTGTCGCGAACGAACTGAGCCTCTGCGCCTCGGCCTCGGCCTCATACAACCCCCGTTCCTGATGCTGGATGCCACACTGGTAGCCAAGGCTCTCTGCTGCGTTCATGCGTCCGCGGATGTTCTCCACCGTGCATGGGACATCGGGTCCGCCAAGAGCCTCACGGACGGCGGCAAGCTCTGCCTCGGCCTGCTCACCACGCTCACGACAATGCCTTACGCTGTCGCACATGGATTCGAAAACCGAACGTGTGACGACGATACTGCCTTCACTCATCCCCGGCCTCCTCTCGGGCGGTCAACATCGCGTCTAGGGCTATGCCGTCCCGTGCGCGGTTCTCAAATGCATGTCGCAGCCGCTCCACCTCGGCGATGTCTTCCTTACGTGCCTCTGCCTCTTCATTCCAGTTGCCGAAGTAGCGCGTGGCCTTGGCCTCGGCCTGCTCTGCAACCGTCAATGCTCTCGCCGCTTGACTCTGTGCCTGCTCGGCTAGGTCGCAGGCCCTGTCCCGCTCGGCCTCCAGCGCGGCGACGCACTCGATGTGGTTGAGCGTTCCGATGCTATCCATGCCGTCGCCGCAGTAGGCGCAGGTTGGGTCACTCATCCCCAGCCTCCTTTCGGGCGGTCCAGTCGGAACACGAGAAGTCGTTGTGCGGCACGAAGCCCTGCAGCACAGCGCAGGATGCCGGGTCCATGGCCCCCGGTTCGTACCATCGACAACCTTCGCACCGCCTGTTCCGCAGCCGCTCCACCTCGGCCTCGGCCTGCTCCATGAGTCGCACCGCGTCGGCAACGTCAGCCTTCAGTTGCATGTGCCGGTCCTTCTCCACAGCAAGTGCGGCCTCGGCCTGCTCGGCACGGTGACGCAGTTCGTTGTAGCCCGAGAACTTCACCCGCTGTAGCTCGGCCTCCAGCGCGGCGACCTTCTCGAATATGGTGACGAGGAATGCGTTGGCGAACGCCGTGCTGCCACCCGGCTCCCTGGCCGCGTTCTCCTTTACAACCTTCGTAGCGGTTCTGAGCAGGTCGCTCATCCCGTCACACCCACAGCGCCCGTCACGCTGCCCTGGTCGGCCGAGGCCACGATGAGGCGGTGGCCGTAGTCGCGCTCCTGGATCGGGGCGGTGAGGTTGCGACCGCCGCCGCCGTTCCAGGTGAGCTCATCTTCGGCGAGGACCTGAAAATCGCCCACGTCATCGTGAACTCCGGTAGCGCCGAGGAAGGTGTAGTAGTCAGCGACAAGCTCGGCGTAGCGCGTGGCCGGCCCGACCTCGGTCACGTGCGGCTCGTCGTCGTCGGGGTAGAGGACGACGACGAGGGAGGTGGCGGGCTCGACGTCGCGAGCGGCGGCGTCCTTCTGTGCCTTGGCGTCGCGGGCGGCGAGGAATTCCTTGGAGGTCATCTCCCGCTGGGCCTCCACCTCACCGGTGATTGGGTCGACAGCGGTCGGCGGCGCCTGGTCGCGGTTGTACTCGATGCCGGCAGCGTCAAGCTCGGCGGCAACCTCATCGGTGAAGCTGCCGGGCGTCACCTCTGCGGTCACAAGGATCCCGTCGCTGTCGAGAGCGCCGCCGTTCACGATCTCGGCGACCTCCGCGAGCACCGAGATCTTGCCGGTCGCCGGCGGACGCAGATCGCTGAGCGCTGTGGTGATGTCCTTCAGCAGCCGCTGCGCTTCGTGCACGCGGTCCTCGGCCTTTTCGTAGGCGCGAGCTATCTTCTCGTCGTCGCTCAGCGCGTCCAGCGCGTTGCGCGCCTTCTCGAGAGCAGCGGCATACAGCACGGACAGCTCCTCGAGCACGTCGATGGCGGTCCTGGGGAAGGCTTCAAGCTGCGTGGTCATGAGGTTGAGTCCTTTCGTGGGGTCGCTTAAAAGGGGATGTCTTCGTCTGCGACAGCTGCCGCGTTCTGCTGCGCCGGAGCAGCCTGGCGCTGCTGCTGGGTCTGGCCGCCGCCGTTGCCGTCTGCGCCGTCTGACTTGGGCAGGAATTCCCAGGAGGCGTTGTGCAGGCAGAGGTTCTTCCGCGCGTTGCCGTCGCGGTCGATCCAGTCGCGGGTTCCGAAGTCGCCGGCCAGGCCGATGCCGCTGCCCTTGTGGAAGTACTCGGCGATCGCATCCACGCCGCGCCAGATGTCGACGTCGAAGAACTCGGCCTTGTTCTCGTACTCGCCGGTGTCGGCGTTCTTCTCGCGTTCGTTGGCGGCGACGCGCAGGTTGGCGACCTTGGTGCCCGATGGCGTCTCGCCGATGCGTGGGTCAGCGCAGAGGTTGCCGGTGATGGTCATGTGCCTCATGAGGTCTCCTTGGTGTGTGAAGGGGATGGACGTTCGGGCTCTTCGGGGCGGGGCTGCGTGGGGGGGTTCCTTATCAGTAACCCCCACCCCCCCACGCGCTTGCCCGTGGATTCGGTTCCCAGCGGTTCCGCTGTCTGTTCCGGCCTAGAAACCAAGGTCTTCATCACTGGTTCCGGGTAGTGGGTCCGGAGGTTTGCACTGGGAATCGGTTTTAAGGGTGGTTCCCGCCTCGCTGGCACGCTGGATGCGCCAGCGGATTGCGGACACGATGACCTGCCTCCGGCGGCCTTCGTCGATGCTCTGGAGGGCCTTCTGCGCCTGCCGCGTCGAGGTCTCAATTGGCAGATCCAGCCGGTCGAGGATGTTGGCCACCTCTGCTGTTCCCTCGGGCCAGTCGTCCGCCAGGCGGGCGTAGCGCAGCGGGCAATCGAACTGCCCGAAGGTCACGTTGGGCATCACCCAGCTCATGCGCGCCAGGTCGCGGTGCAGCTTGACGCCGTTCTGCGTAGCCTGGAGCTTCCAGACCACATCGACGTCGTCACCTTTGCCGCTGCTGCCGCGCTGGCCCTGATCGGCGGTCTTGCCGCCGTGGTCGAGGCGACACCAGGTGATGCCGCGGCGCTTGAGACAGATGCCTGTGTGCGAGTAGAAGTCGCGGAAGGTGTCGGCTGAGTTCTCCTCGCCCTTCACGGCGCGGGAGATCGTGTCGATCACGCACACCAGGTGGTGATACGGCCACCCGGCCTGCACGCCGTCGACCATCTCGCAGAGGGCCTTGGAGCCTTCGGCGGTGTCGAGCGGCGGCAGGGTCGGCAGTAGGGCGTAGCGCAGGCGCGAGAAGTCGGTCTTCTCTCCGTAGCCCATGTCCTCGAGGCGGTCGAAGAGGTCGGCCTCGGTCATCTCGTAATCGAGGTAGACGACCACGACCGGCTCCTTGCTCGTCGCGAGCTGGGCAGCGATGAAGAGCATGAGGAGGCTCTTGCCGGCCTTATGCGTGGCGTAGAGGCTGTGCCCCCGGCCGCGCGCGAGCACGTCCTGGTAGACCCACTCGGCATCGGAGTGCTCGTGGTCCCAGAAGGCCGGCCAGTCGATGAAGGGGCCCACGTCCTCGGGACCCTTGCCGTTGCCGTTCGCGCGCCGCTCTGCCTCGGCCTCGGCGAGCGCCGCCCTGAGCATCTCGCCGGCGTTCTCCTCGAGCATCACGGCGCGCTGCCCCGCGATCGCGACCTCGCGGTCGAGCTCGGGCATGACGACCGTGAAACGGGCCCAGTTGCGCAGAACCTCGGCCTGCGTCGGCAGGTCGACCTTGAGGCTACCGCTGGCGATGGCGCCCTTCACGCGGCGGTCCCAGTCGGCTTCATCGAAGGCCGTCCGTGCCGGCTCGTCGGCGAAGAGATCGTCGTCTGAGGGCACGTCAGGCGGCGTCATGGCGCACCGGCACATCGGCGAACAGGTCGTCGTCAGAGACGACGGTGCGAGGTATCGGCTTCGGTTCCGGTGGCCGCGCCGGGTCGGCGACGCCGGACACGTAAGGCGGGATGAGCCACTTGATGGGGACGAGCAGCCCGTGGTACCGGTCGTGGTCCCCTCCGCGCGCCTTCCTCTTTTGGCGCTCGGCAAGCTTGCAGGCGCGCTTCAGCCGGTCTGTCGGCACAAGTAGCCAGCGGTTGTCGTCGTACTCGAAGGCCCACATATCGGCCGTCGTCGTAACGATTCCACTCCACCCGCTGGGCTGCTTGTACTCAACGAACAGGTTCCCCGTCTTGATGGTGAGAAAGTCGCGCTTGTGCTCGATGTGGACAACTCCGCGCGCCACGAGAATGCGAAGCAGATCGCCTTCGTAGGCCATGAACTCACGCAGGTCAATGTCGAACCCGGCGCGGGTGTTCTGCCCGGCGGTCACGGCCCCACCATCTTCCAGACGGGGCCAAGATCGGCGAACGCCGCGATGAACGCCTGGGGGTCCGGCCCTGCGTAGGCGGCAGCGGATGGGAATGGAGCCCCGGCCTGTGCTTCTCCGAAGGTGAGGCGCCCCCGAACGAGGCAGATGTGACACCCGGCGAGGTTCTGCCACCAGGCCGTATCGGTGCGCGCCGGGACCAGCGCCACAAACGCGGTGACGTTTCCGGCGGTGAACTCGCCCGTGAGCCGTTCGACCCACTCGCCGATGACGCGACCGTAGGGCGGGTTCATGTAGACGCGGCCTGCCCATGGCTGCGCGAGGCCGTCGTCCTCGACGGTGTAGCAGGTGGAGGCGGGGACGCGCCCGGCGGCGGAAGCGCAGGGGTCTAGGTCGATTTCGCCGAGGGCTGAGACGGCTGCCGAGATGACGTGCGGGGGGGTCGGCCACTCACTTTCGCCGGTCGAAAAGAGGCCCGATGTTGGATCATCCGATGATCCAAAATCCTGTGCTGCAATCTGCCGATTCGCCCATGATCGCGGGTGCCCCAGCTCCCTCCGGCAGTAGTCCTCGAAGGTGCCGTACTTCTCCTTGTAAGCCCCGTTCTCGCGCATCTCGTAGAGCGCCAACGCAAAGGCGTAGGTGGCCTTCGCGTTGGCCTTGATGACGCGGTCGAGTTCGCGGTATGAGCGGCAGACGACGACGCTGCCGCTTTTGCGGTCAGTAACGCGCTGGACGGGGAACGGAGCGGGGCCGGGGGGCTGGATGCTATGATTCATCCACCACCACCTCCTATCAGGTGAGGGCCATGCCCCGGGGCCGCGCAAACGGTCGCCGGGGCGCTTTCGGTCCTCATCTTATCACTCTCAGCCTGTGGAATCGCAATCCCCGCGACCTCTTCCAATGCGAGTAAGAAGCCATGCCGGATTGCCATGCGCTTGCGCTCGTCCCGCGCGCCGAAGTCGCGCTCGGCCGCCTGCCGCTTGAGGAGCAGCAGGTCGCCCTCGTAGACGGTCAGTGGGCGGCTCACGGGGTGTCCTTGATGTGCCCGAACCACCACGCCCAGAGGATGCAGATGATGAGGTCGAGGGCGAGCCACCAGACTAGGATCTGTAAGGCGACGACGATCACGACCCACCGCCCTTCGGCAGCAGCAGCCGGCCCGCCTCGAGCTGCGGGATCACGACCTCGCCGATAGTGCGGCCGCTCTCGTCCTCGACGTAGGCGAGGAAGATCTCCTCGAAGCGCATGAGGCCGAAGGTCGCCGCCTCGAGCATGGTCTTGAGGTACCAGGAAAGAGCACGCCACGCTTGGCGTTCGCGCTGCTCGGGGCTGGTCTTCCAGCCGCCGCGGGCGCCCTTCTCGGGCGGCAGCGGCCTGGCCTCGAGGCGGACCTTCACGACCTGCTCGAAGCCCTCCTCGCCCATCGGCCAGAGAAAGCGGATGAGGATGCGCGGCGGTTCCCACGTGTCCTCGATCTGGATGCCGCGGGCGCCGGCTGCGCGCAGGCCCTCGCGGACCTGCTGCATGGAACGCTCGACGGCGACGGACGTGTCCTGGTAGGGCGTCCTTGCATCTGCCATCACGCCACCCCCACATGGCGCTTCTCAAAGTGCTTCTCGCGATCACAGGCCCGGCAGGAACGGCATCCGCGTTTGCTCACGTAGGTGTTCTCGGGGGTGTACTCGTGGCCCCGGGGACAATGGGTCCTCCGTGCGCGCTGGGCAGAGAGGGAGTTCCCCCGTAGGTTGTTCACTCGCTGAGGCACAGCCTCGAGGTGCGCGGGGTTCGAGCAATCTCGGACTCGGCACAGGTGGTCGACTTCAAACCCCTCAGGGACCGGGCCGACGAACTGCTTGTAGGCCCACAGGTGCGCAACGATCATCCGCTCTCCGTCAAAGAAGCGGCCGTATCCCTTGTGCGTCAAACATCCCGTCCAGTGCCAGCATCCAGTCTCTAGATCTACCTGGTACATGCGGGAGAAACGATCGTAGGGGGTGCGGGTGTCGCTCATGCCCTCACCCGCCGAGTCGCGTTGTACTCGCGCATCTGGGCCCGGCGCTTGTCGCGCCTCCGCTCGTAGCTCTCGCGGCTCGACTTCGCGCGGCAGGCGCGGCAGTTGGACGTGAGCCCGCCCGCGCACGTGCTGGGCTGGAAGAAGTCGCGGTTGGCCGGCAGCGGCGTGCCGCAGCTGCCGCAGGTCTTGGTGCCGAAGAGCAAGTACTCGTAATGCTCCGGGGCTATCACGATGTCACCTCCGCCCTCACTGCCAGCAGCTCCGGCGTCGTGTAGACCACAGGGATGCCAAGGAACATCGCCTCCGTGATCTCGGCGGCGACGCCGGCGGAGATGGAGCCGTTGCGGTGCTTCGTCGCCAGCACGTACAACGCCGCCTGTCCCTTCGGCAGCAACGCCAGGAGGCGCAGCAGGTCCATGCTGCGACGTTTGTAGGCGGCGTCGCTGAGCGGCGTCGCGCTCGCCAGTCCCTCCAGGATGTCGCCGGCCGGGTTGATCGGGCAGATGCCCACGTCGAGGTCGATGAGCGCACGGCACACGGTGCTTATGCGGGCCACGTTGGCGAGGTACTCTCCCGGCAACCCCGTCATGGGCGACGCCACGTAGGCGTACAGAGTGGGCGCGGCTTCAGTCATGATGCGGCCTCCTCTTCCTGGCGCGCGAGCGCGAGGAGGGACGTGAGCCCCGCGGAGGTCCACCACATGAGGAAGGCCGCCGTGGGGATGTTGTGCGTGCTGCCGAGGATGATGCAGGGGACCTCACGAGACGCGGCCTCGACGTCACCGGAGCGCATAGCAGCGTCGAAGCGCTTGGCCGAGTCGTAGACCGTCGACTCAGACACTCCCATGACGTGGGCGGCGTGCCAGGGCTTCATGTACGGCTCCGGCAGCTGCCCCTTGAGTGGGGCCGTGAGGTCGACCCCGTCCTTCCACGCGGTGCGCTTGAGGGCGATCGTCATGGCGGCCACCTCAGGCCACCGCCTGCCTGCCGGACCCGGCGACGGCGATGCCGCTCTCGAGGTCGATAACCCAGCGCTGCAGGGCCTCACGGGCCTTCGGCGCCGTGGTGGACTTCATCAGCTCCGTGCGGCTGGCGACCTTGAACTCGTCGGCCAAGAACACTCTCCACTCGGCCTCGGGCACGCCGAGCCGCTCGAGCTTGGCGCAGATCGCCGCCAGCATGGTGAGCTGCTCGGGCGTGACGCTGCCCTTCTTGCGCTTGCCGATCTCGGGAGCACGAGATGCCTTGTACTCCTCGTAGTCCATGCCGGGAGGCATCTCGTCGGCCTCGTCCTGCGGCGCTGCTGCCTCTGTGGCGGCGATGGGTGTCTCCGGCGGCTCCGTGGCCGCGGCAGGCGCCGGCGGCTCAGAAGCAGCCTCCCACGGATGTGGACCCGGCTCCAGTGGCGGATCGGGCAGCTCAGCGAGTACCTCGAGCATGTGCTCGTAGTGCTCGGTCGGTACGCCCTCGAGCGTACCGTCGCCGATGCCAGCCTTCTTGGCCGCCGCTCCGAGGAACGAGTCCCGGTCGCGGCCCTTGGCATGAATCGCAGCGCGCAACCGCTCTGCCTGTGCTGCCGTGATGAGGCCGTTCCCGGCGGCGCTGGCCGGGGTTGGCGCCGGGGTTGGCGAAGTCGGAGCCGCCTGGGCGGCCGCTGCTTGTTCGCGCTGCTGGTCCTGCTGCGCAGCACGCGAGGGCTGAGGAGAGGACGGCTCAGGCGCCTTCCCCTGTCCGAGCCACTCCAGGAGTTCCTTGCCGTGCTTCTCTGAGAGGACCTCCATGCGATCGCGCCAGAGGTCACCAGTGCGGTGCTTGGTCGCGGTAGCGATGTTCTCCTGTGACAGGCTCATCACAAGGTCGAACTCGAAGTCCGTCCCCTTGCGCTGGTCGGCACCCATGCCGACCTTGCGAGGAGCCTGCTTGCCCTTCGAGTTGACCTCGAGGACCCACTCAGTCTTGGCCCTCATGGTGGCTATCACGTGGATCGGGAGCTGCAGGATGGTGCCGACGAGCTTGTTCTGCAGCGGCGTGCCCTCCTGCCAGGCGGCGAAGCTGTTGGCGTTCGGCCGAGCCTTGGCGACCTGGTCAACGTACTCGAGGATGCCACCCTCTCCGGACCAGGCGTGCGTGAAGCTGTCGATGATGACGACTTCGAAGCCCTCGTCCGCAGCTGCCTGCACGGCCTTCATGTAGCGGTCGGCCGAGTACGGCGGAGCAAAGGGCAGGACGAAGAAGTCGCCGAGGTCCGTGTAGAGGCTGGCGGAGCCGTGCTCCGTGTCAATGACCGCGACTTTACTCATGTCGCCGCCGGTGAGCCCCTTGGCGATGAGTAGGGCACTGTAAGTCTTGCCGCTGCCGCTTGGCCCCTCAAGGGCCAGGCGGAGCTTTCGTTGCGTGCGTTCGGCACGTTGAAATAGAGGCGTCATGATGCCTTCTCTCTTGGAATGGGGATGCCCACGCCCGGCGTCACCGGGGCGAGCTTCATGCCCTCGCAGCGGCCGCTCTGAGCGGCCTTCTCTATCGCGCGGGCGGCGTAGATGTCGCGCATGAACTCGCGCAGCGCGTCAGAAACCGGGGAGGGTGGGCCGAAGGGCAGGTCTTCGATCTCCTGTTCAGCCTCACGGATGAGCAAGTCCGGTTCATTGCGATCGTCGCGGAGGGTCATGAGACAACCGCCAGATACTCGATTGCGGCCATGAGGACATCGGGGTCATCGCGGAAGTGGCCGAGACCGGAGTTGCAGGAGAGGCACAGAAGACCACGCACGGCGCCTGTTTCATGGTCGTGGTCCACACTCAGGTACTTGTACCTACCGGCCGTCTGGGCATTCCCGCAGATGGCGCAGACGTTGCCCTGGGCTTCTGCCCTGCGCTCGTATTCGTGGGCTGATATGCCGTAGTTGAATTGACGCAACCGCACCGCGTTCGCGGTTCGCTGAGCGGGGTTAGATGCGTATCGACGACGGGAGTAGGCGTTCTCTGCGCCACGGCAAGAGGCGCATTTGCACCCGTGATTGGACCTCTGATACCTAGTCGGCGACCCGTGAGCGTGCAGCAGGTTCGTCTTCATGCCGCAGCCGCTTCACTGCGTGGACAGCGGCTGACTGTTAGCGATTCACCCGACATCTCGATCTCGAGGGCGACTTGGCACGCAGGCTCGTCGAAGCGGCCGGCGCAGCGGAACTCGCAGGCGGAGCATTCGAGTTCGGCGCCGGGCTGGAAGTGCGTGAAGGGCGTCATACGACCGCCCCCTCGGCCTCGGCGAGCGGCTTCAGCTTGTCGAGCGCGTGAGAGACGACGCAGTAGTCGCTATCATCGAGCGCCCCGAACTCCGGGCCGTAGACCGGGCAAGTGGCGCAATGGTGGTCTTCGCAATAGGCGACGAGCGCCTTGTGCTGTTCGGTGGCGGTGCTCATCGTCCCGCCGCCTCTCTCGCATCGTCCTGCCGACAGTACGGGCAGGGCAGCGTGCGCCCGTCCATGTGGACCACGCCGGTGTCCGCGCAGACGCTGCAGGCTTTGATGCTCGCCTGCACGGCGTCGGTGCGGGGTTCGGTGAGGAGGTCGCGGGCGGTCATGACTTCACCGCGTCTGAATGTGAACGAATCTCGCCGCACCACAGGAGGCTGTCTATCATCCAGTCGTAGCCTGCGAAGCCTCGAGTCTTGCGCCGGATACGGCGAGCCTCGGCAGCGTCCACGATCTCGACCCTGACGCAAGCGGCCCAGCCATCTGGCCAGTTGTAGTAGTGGCTCCCGGTGAGAGCCTTGGCCTTGTCGCGGGCCTTCTGCGAGTTCGGCAATGTCCGCGTCCGAGCGTTCAGGAACTCGTCGCCGCTCCAGCGGCCATTCCACGAGTTTGTGCCCGGCATTGTGAGTGTGAAGGCGATGATCATCGTGGACACGCGAGGATGAGGCCGGCGCAGAAGGCGCCGATGAGTGCGACGATCAGGCCGACGAAGAGCACGGCGGCGAGGGCGTCAAAGAGCGTGGTGCGGCCGCGATTCCAGCGGCGGTCACGTGGAAGTGTCTTCTGCATAGCTGGCCCCTTATTTCGATGCTACCGCGGCGGTCTCCCGCTCACGCTTGAACTGCTCAACAGATTCCTCGGGAATCCTCCACTCCCGGCTCGCTTCCGTCTGCCATGCGCCCCCGAGCTTGCCCGAACGCGCCCACTGCACGGCCGCCTGCCTCGATACTCCGATGCGACGTGCGGCCTCTGCGGCTGTGACGTCTATGGTCCCACCTCCTCTCGAATCGCTGCGTATGCTCAAGTTATACCCGTACGTTTACCCTGTCAAGCGACAATGTCGAGAGAAGAGAAAAGCCGCCGCCCGATGGATGGACGGCGGCTAGCAGGGGCCAGCCTGCTTCTTCGAGAGTGTACACCGCCCGGCTGCGGCGGCGAGACGGGGATCACCGCCGGGTCACTTCTTACTGCCGGCCGCCTCCAACTGCTGCGCCCACGTGGCGCCCTTGAAGGCAATCGCGTACCAAGCCGTGGACGCGGCCCAAACGAACGCGCCGAAGGTGATTACGTCCGAGGGCGTGAGCGAACCCCACGACTTGACGATGTTCCAGACGTCGGCGTTGAGCCACGCCGTGAGTAGGCCGAAAACGAGCGCCATCACGAGCGATAGCGCCAACTTCGTCCAGCTCGGCCACGAGACCTGTTTCACGAGTTGAGTGGCGAGGAACGAAAGACCACCGCCACCGATTAGTACCAACGCTGCGAGCTGAATCCACTCTGTGGTCGACTTCATGTGATACCTCCTAGGTTGCTCTCGTATTTCTGACGCAAGCACGCGCCACCCAGATTTCGTCTTCCTGCCACGAAGCCGCCCCTCGCGCAGCTGCCGGCGCACAGTGTTTGGTTTTGCTCCCGTGGCGGCGCAGTACTCCGCGATCGACAAGTACAAACGATGCTCGCCGTGCCCCAGGAGCCGCGCGCTCAC
>QGNH01000646.1_pt1 | contig 35714 bp, 51 predicted proteins | sample 1735481 | NCBI WGS metagenome assembly QGNH01 (sample SAMN09239004, study PRJNA386568) | Viral metagenome, whole genome shotgun sequencing project. | reverse complement strand
CCAGCTGCGCCGCGAGGTCGTCGAGGGCATGCGCACGCTGCAGGCGACGATGGCGCGGCTCGAGCTGCTCGACCGGCCGACCGCGCTGAGGCGGGCGGGGTGAAAGCCATCCTCGCCCGCAGCTCGCTACTCGAGCTGATGCACGCGAATCGCGACGATCGCGAAGTCGCTCTCGCACATCGCGACGGCCTTTCTCAGGATGTCGTCGACTGCGAGCTCCCAGTGCTCCTGATGGTCCTCGTCGGCCGGTTCGGGATCGTCGTCGATGGCATTCGTGATGCGTGCGTCCATTTCTCGGGTCCCTTCCTGTCTGCCGGTCTCTCGCCGGCGGGGCGAGGAGCGTGCGCCGGAGAAATCGCTGCGTCTGTACGCCTGCGCACCGTCGCGCTGTCAGAGGGCACCGCGTCGTGATCCTTTGCCTCGCCTGCGCAAAAGCGCAATCCGAGCCGGAGACCGGATGGATTCACGCCGGCGGCATCGGCTGCGAGNNAGGGGCCGTTGCCCTCAACGGCCCTCGAATCCCTGAAAGGGCGCTTGAGGGCAAGCGCCCCTACCGCAATTCAACGCGTTGGGGACAACGCGTTCCACTGCTCGATCGCAAATCCCCGTCTCAAATCGTCCAATCTGCGCCGTCGAGCACCGACTCATGAGCCAGCCGGCGGCGAACGACGAGGCAGGCCCTGAGGCGGCATGACGCAGCTCCGCGCCTTCGACGGCCGATTGATCGTGCTCGATGCCGAGCCCCTTCGCATGCCGCTGACGCTGCGCACGATCCCGCTCGAGGGCGTCGACGTCATCGAAAGCGCCGACACCGGAGCGTGGTCCGAATGGGACGCCGCGCAACTGCAGTTCGACATGCGCTACGGCGCGGCGAGGTCGGAATGACGGCCGAGTTGCAGCGTGCCTGGGAGGCGATGGCGCGCCGGGCCAAGCCGCGCAACGTTGAGGCCGTCGCCGAGCTCGAGGAGGGCGGCGCCTTCGTCGTGTCTTTCGTCGGGCCGACATCCATTGCCGCGCCGCACGTCTTCGTCGACGGCGGCCGCCGCTACGACTGGCGGTTCGCCGCTCTGCTGCAAGCGTGCATCGTCGTCACGCGCGGCGTCCGGGCGCAGCAACTCCTGGCTGATGTCTTCGAAGCGACGCTGTCCTATCCGACGCTGATCGACTTCGATCGAAAGATCGCCGCCTCGATCGTCGCGCGCGAAGGCGGCACCCTGAAATTCTGGCCGCGGCGACGCGGTAGCGAGCCATGGCGAGCGTTGTTCGATTGAGCATGGCCGACAACGTGGTCGAGCTGGGCGACTACACCGGCGGCGCCGGCGACGCACCGCCGCTGCCGATCCTTACGCTCGAGCAGCTGCGCGAGCAGGCCGGCTCGATCGACTGGCTCGTCAAGCACGTCGTCCCGGCCGAGTCGATCGGGATCATGTTCGGCGGCTCGGGCACGTTCAAGTCCTTCATCGCTCTGGACCTGGCGCTGCACATTGCGCACGGCCTGCAGTGGCTCGGCCGCAAGACAAAGCAGGGCAAGGTGCTGATCGTGGCCGCTGAGGGCGGAGCGGGCCTGTGGCGGCGGATCGTGGCCTGGCACCGCGAGCACCGGCTCAAGTGGAGCGACGTCGCCGACTCGGTCTACGTGCTGCCGATCGCGGTGGATCTCGGCAGAGACGCGGCCCGGGTGCAAGAGGCGATGGCAGCGCTCGGCGTGCGGCCCGCGCTCGTCGTCATCGACACCATGTCGCAGACGTTCTCCGGCGAGGAGAACAGCGCCGCCGAAGTGGCAACGTACTTCCGCGAGCTCGGCCTGTGGTTTCGCAATACCTGGCAGACGTCGGTGCTGGTCGTGCATCACACCGGCCACACCGCGACCGAGCGCCCAAGAGGCTCGACGGCGATCCGCGGCAACGTGGACTACATGTTCGCCGTCTCGCGCGACGAAAAGGAAATGCTGGCCACGCTGGAGTGCCACAAGCAAAAGGACGGCGAGCTGTTCGCGCCGATGTCGTTCGCGCTCAAGGTCGTCGATCTCATCAAGGACGAGGACGGCGACATGGTCACCAGCCTGGTCGCCAAGGCCATCAAGGACACGCAGACGGTCATCGGCTTCATGCAGCACGAGGCTGAGCGCGGCCGCGGCGGTCGCAATCACCTGTTCCTCGAGCTCGCGCAAAACGGGACCGAGGAAAAGAAGCTGCGCACGGTCTTCTACGAATCGATCGACGGCGACGCCGAAGCGAAGCGGCAGGCGTACTACCGGTGCAAGCGGTGGGCGATCGCGGCAGGCCTCCTCGAGGTTTCTCAGGGCTTCGTCATCCGACTCGAAGGCGTGACAAACGAGAAAGGCAGCGTGACATGAAAGCAGGCAAAAGCGTGACAGACAAGCGTGACACATCCTCGCGCGCGCGCACGCCCTTCCTTCAGAAGGGATGTCTGGTTGTCACGGGGGACAACAACCGTGACGTGACAACGCCGAAACGTGACAGTGACATTACGGCGTTGCCTCCACGTCACCATCACGGCAACAGCAGCGAGAGAACGGACGTAGCGAAGTCGGTCCTGGTCATCGCACAGCGAGTGCTTGAAAACGTGACGCTCGGTCGGGTCTATCCGCAGGGCACGGTCGAATGGGCAGAGGCGATCGTGCGCGGGAATGCGCCGCCGCCTCCATCTCGCTCCGAGGCACAGCGACACGCGCCCGCGCACGACAGGGCGCCGGCATGAGCTTCGCTGCATCGGCCTTTCACCGCCGCACCGGCACGACCTGCCGAGCCGGCGTTGCCGCGTTCCTTCGCGAGCACACCGGCACGATCGCCGAGATGGCAGCGCTGCTCGGCTTCGCGAAGCAGACCGTCGAGAACCAGGTCGTGCGGCTGCGCCACCAGGGCTCGGATCTGCCGCGCAACGTCGTCGACGGGCGAAAGCTGCGCAAGTCGCGGCCGTTTGTCGTCAAGGTCAAGGTCGCCGAGATTCGCCGCCAGGAGGTCGCTGCGACCATCGTCGTGCACGCGATGCTGCGTCGGACGCCGCTCGAGCAGGTGTGGGGAGCGTCGGCATGATCCTCAGCATCGATCCAGGCACGACCGAGAGCGGCTGGGTGCTCTTCGGCGACGGCAACGTGCTCGACTCCGGCGTGAGCGACAACCACGACGTGCTGCGCTGGGTGCAGGCCGGGCAGGGCGCCGACGTGCTCGCGATCGAGATGATCGCCAACATGGGCATGGCGGTCGGCAAGTCGACCTTCGACACCGTGCGCTGGATCGGCAGGTTCCAGCAAGCCTGGCGCGAACCCGACGAAGTGCGCTTCGTCTTTCGCCACCAGGTCAAGCAGCACCTGTGCGGCTCGCAGCGCGCGAAGGATCCGAACATCCGCCAGGCGCTGCTCGACATGCTCGGTCCGCAGGGCACGAAAGCCAAGCCGGGCCCGACGTACGGCGTCAAGTCGCACGCGTGGGCCGCGCTTGCCGTTGCCGTCACCGCAGCTGCGCAGATCTCGGCCGATGCGCCGGCACCAGGCCTCTTCGCTGCGCCTGCCGCCGTTCCACATGAAACATCGAACGAGGAGTTCTTCGCATGCGATTCCTAAACCCATTCCGGCGCGGGTTGTGCGCCGGCGAGCTCGAGGTGCAGCTCGCCACGATGCACCGATCCCTGCAACTCTCCATCCATCAACTCGAAAGATGCCTCATGACCCAATCTGACGACCTGAACACGAAGATTTCCGCCCTCGAAACCTCATCCGCCGCGAGCAATGCGAAGAGCGATCTGCTCATCACCCTCGTCGGCGATCTGCGCGCCGAGCTCACCGCGGCGCAAGTCGGCGGAACGGCCATCGACCTGACGAGCGCCATCGCGCGCATCGATGCGGTGACGACGGCAATCAGCGCCGGAACCTCGAAGGAGGATGCGACGCTCAATCCGGCGCCGGCTGCGCCGCCCCCGACGTCAACCCCCGTCGCAACGCCCTGAGCCGGCGATGAGCGAAGAGACGAGCGTCAGCCCGAGGATGGCCTTCTCGCAAGAGTGGGCCGACAGCATCTGCGACTGGGTCGCGCAGGGGAAATCGCTCGTCTCGTTCTGCAAGCTCGACGCCACTCCTGGCTATCGAACCGTCATGCGGTGGCTGAGCGAGCAACCGACGTTCACCGCCGCCTACCGCACCGCGCATCAGCACCAGGCCGACTACCTCGCCGAGGAGGTGCTCGACATCGCCGACAAGGCCAAGATCGAAGGCGCCGATGTGGCACGTCTGCGCATCGATGCTCGCAAGTGGTACGCGGCCAAGCTGGCGCCGAAGAAGTACGGCGACAAGATCGAACTTGGTGGAGTTGTCGGACTGTCGAAGGCGCCAACCGAGCTGAGCGACGAGGAGCTGCTCGCCATCGCGCAAGGGCGCAACCTGGCGCTGCCGAAGCCCGAATGATCCTGACCCGCGAGCAAGCCGCCGGGATCGTGCTCGAGCGCCGAGCAGCCAGGGCGAAGCTGGAAACCTTCGCGGCGCGCGTCCCGGTACCCGGCTCGCCGATGGACGAGGTTGACGAGACGGCCCTGATTCCGTTGATCGAGAGCAAGCAGGCGCTGCACCACACAGTCCTCCTGCGCGAGATGCAGCGGTGCATGTCGACGCCGCACGGCCGGCTGATGATCATGGCGCCGCCAGGCAGCGCGAAGAGCACGTACGCGACCGTCGTCGCGCCGTCGTGGTATCTCGGCATGCAGCCCGACCGGCGCATCATCCTCGCGACCTACGGCGACGACCTGGCCAGGCGACATGGCCGACGCACGCGGCAGCTGCTGCGCTCGTCGGAGGCCTCGGCGATCCTCCAGTGCACGCTCCTGTCCGACAGCCACGCCGCGGACGACTTCGGCCTCACGAACGGCAGCGAGTACCTGGCCTGCGGCATCCTCGGCGGCGCGACCGGCAACCGCGCACACGGCATCGTGCTCGACGATCCGATCAAAGGCCGCGAGCAGGCCGACTCGCAGGTGATCCGCAACAAGACGATGGACGCCTACGAGGACGACCTGCTGACCCGCCTGATCCCGGGCGGCTGGGTCGTGATCATCAACACGCGCTGGCACGAAGACGACCCGTGCGGCCGCATCCTGCCTGCGAACTGGGCAGGCGAGAGCGGCGATATCGCCTGCCGCGACGGCAACACCTGGCGCGTGCTCTGCCTTCAGGCCGAGTGCGCGACGCAGAGCGACCCGCTCGCCCGCAAGATCGGGGAGATGCTCTGGCCGGAGTGGTTCGACACGCGGCACTGGGCGCAATTCCGCCTCAACCGCCGCACCTGGTCGAGCCTGTACCAGCAACGCCCGGCACCTGACGACGGCATCCTGTTCCGTCGCGCCGACATGGGCACGTACGAGAAGGCGCCCGAGGACCTGCGCATCATCGGCGCGAGCGACTACGCGGTGACGCCCGACGGCGGAGACTGGACCGAGCACGGCATCGCTGGCATCGCGCCCGATGGCAGCATCTACCTGCTCGACTGGTGGCGCGGGCAGACCGGTGCCGAGGAGTGGATCGAGCGGAAGCTCGACATGATCGTGCGGCGTCGGCCGCTGGCATGGTTCGGCGAGACCGGGCCGATCCGGCGCGCGATCGAGGGCAGGCTGCGGCAACGGATGATCGACCGCGAGGCGATGGTGCGGCTCGAGTGGCTGCCGCACATCGGCGACAAGGCCACGAAGGCGACGTCGATCATCGCGACCGCCGGCATGGGGCGGCTCATGTGGCCGCGCGCCGCCTGGGTGCCCGAGCTGCAGCGCCAGTGCCTGGTGTTCCCGGCGGGCCAGCCCGACGACGGCGTCGACACGCTCGGCATGCTCGGCCGCGGCGCCGACACGCTCGGAAGGAAGAAGACCGAGAGCTACGACTACGAGAAGAGCGCCGCACAAGGCCGGGCGATATGACCGAGCCTGTCCGGCTCGTGCCGCGCGAATCTGGCTGGCTGTCGACTGCGGCCAAGGAGCTGCGGGGCCTCGCTGACCGCATCGACGCCGGCGAGATCCTCAACGTCGTGGCCGCGGTTGAGGACAGCGACAACTGGTCCTTCGTCTGGGGCGCCAACTACCGCGATGCGATCTTTCTCGCCGACATCGCTCACGCGCGCGCCATCGACCGGCTGAAAGACGCGTGGTTCTGACACAGCCGAACCGCGCCGAAATTCACGATAGTTAATCTCGAAAGCGATTGACGTAGGAATAGTACTACCCTATCTTGCCGCCCAGATCGACGGGCACCGACCCGCGACAACCGGGGCGGTAAACGATGGCTGACGTGCTCGCCGATGCGCAGCGGCTCTACAACGAGAGCCTCGACGCCAGTCGCGACCAGCGCCTGCAAATCCAGGAGGACATCGAGTTCTCCGACCCGTCGAACCCGCGCCAGTGGGACGAGACGATCAAGCTGCAGCGCGAGAACGACCCGGGCGGTCGCAGGCCCTGCCTGGTCATGGACCAGATCAACCAGTACGTCTCGAACGTCGCCGGCCAGATCGAGCAGCAGCCGCCGGCCATCCATGCGATTCCGGTCGGCAACGGCGCCGACAAGGAAGCCGCCGAGCAGATCGACGGGCGCTTTCGGCACATCGAGTACGCCTCGAAGGCATCGCAGCACTACCAGCGCTCGCTCACCGCCGCGGCGCGCACCGGCGTCGGCTACCTGGTCGTGCGGCCGGTCTCGATCGATCGCACGCTCAACATCCAGGAGCCGCGCATCGGCAGCGAGCCGGATCCGCTCAAGGTCGTGTTCGATCCGTGGAGCGTCGACACCGACGGCTGCGACGCCGACTTCGGCTTCATCCTCACCGCGACGAACCCGTCGGTCTTCGAGCGCCGCTGGCCAGGCAAGGAACAGAAAGACTTCGGCGACACCGAGGCCACGCGCCGCACCGATCTGCGCAAGTCGATCCTCGTGGCCGAGGGCTGGTCGAAGGAGAGCACGACCCGCAACATGATCCTGCACGCCGACGCCGACGGGCAGACAGCGACGCTGCCCGAGGCTGACTTCTGGGCCGCGCACAAGGCCGGCAATCTGGCGCCGCAGCCTGTTCCCCCGCGCACGTTCCTCGACAAGACCTCAAAGGTCATGTGGCGTCGCATGTCGGGCGCCGACGTGCTCGAGGAGGCCGAGTACCTGGCCGACTACATCGGCATCGTCCCGGTCTACGGCTACGTCGCGTTCGTCGACGGCCGCATGCGCTACTGCGGCATCCCGCGCCGCGGTCGCGCTCCGCAGCAGGCCTACAACTACCACATGTCGGAGTCGCTCGCCTACATCGGCACGTCTCCGCGCTCGACCTGGCTGGCGAGCAAGCGAGCAACGAAGGGCGTCGAGAAAATCTGGGACCGCGCCGCCTCCGAAGCCCGCGCATGGCTGCCGCACAACGACCTCGACGAAGAGGGAGCGATCGCCGCGCCGACGCGCATCTCGCCCTCGATCAACCTCGGCAACCACACCGAGGGCGCACAGCAGGCCCTGCGCGACATCCAGGCCGCCATCGGCCTCTACCAGGCCAACCTCGGCGCGCCGTCGAACGAGACGAGTGGCGTCGCGATCGAGGGCCGCAAGGCCCAAGGCGAAGCGAGCACCGCGCACTTCCCGTCGCACATGCAGGCCTCGATCGGCCAGGTCGGGCAGATCGTCATGCAGATGGACGCGCGCCTCGCCGACACGAAGCGCCAGCAGCCGATCGTCGGCATCGACGGCACGCCCGGCCATGTCACCGTCGATCCGAAGCAGAAGACGGCCTTTTCGCGCACGCCTGACGGCGTCACGGTCAATCCGAAGGTGGGCACATATGGCGTCCGAGTCGTCGTGGGAGCGAGCTACACCACCCAGCGGACCCAGACGAACGCAGCCTTCTCCGAGATCATGCGCGGGAACCCTAGCCTGGCGCCCACGGTCGCGCCGTTCTGGGCTCAGACGCTGGATTTTCCCGGCGCCGACAAGTTCGCTCAGGCCCTTGCCGCAATGGCTCCGCCTCCGGTCAAGGCCATCCTTCAGCCCGAAGGTTCAAGCAAGGGCCCAGACCCCGCGGCGCTGGCGCAGCAGCTCGACCAGTGCAAGCAGGCCCTGACCGAGGCGATCGGCCACGCGCAGGCGGCTCAGCAGGACGCTGACCAGGCCATCGGCGCCGCGGCGGATGCCAAGCGGCTCGCCTCCGTCCGCGAGCGCGAGCTCGACATCGAAGCCTACAACGCAGCGACGGCGCGGCTGAAGGTCACGGGCGCGAATCCCGCAGAGCTGCAGGCCATCGTGCAGGGTCTCGTCATGCAGATGCTGCAGCAGCCCGGCCCGATGCCTGGCGACCAGGTGCCGAGCGCGCCGGTCGCGGCCGGCCAAGGGGTCAGCGCCAGCCCGTCGCTGCCGACGCCGTCGTCGCTCGGTGCGTCCGCCCAGATGCCGGCCGGCCTGCCACCTGGCGTCCCCTCGGGCGCCCCCGGCGGCCAGATGCCCGGCACCGACCCGGCAGTCAATCAACCACAACCGCCGCAACCTGCGGCCGCACCATGAGCATCATCGAAGCCGCACCGCCAATTGCTGCCCCCGCAGCGCCGGCGAGCCAACCCGAGAACGCACTCGACAAACCCGCGCCGGGCCCGCAACTCGAGCGCCAGGCCGACGGCACATGGGCACCGGCTCAGCTGGAACCGAAGCCCGAAGGCGAGGGCGCAGAAGGCGTCGATGCCGAAGGAAAACCGAAGGTCGAACGCACGCCCGAAGAGCGCGAGCGCATGCGCATGCAGCGCGCGATCGACCGCAAGACCAAGCAAGCCGCAGAGGCAAAGGCGGAACGAGATCACGCTCGGGCCGAGATCGAGCGCTTGACACGCGGTTCAACCGCACCGAACAATCGCGTCACCGCAGCAGATAGCGAACCCCTATCGCTGACCCGCGCTCAACTGCGCGAGCTGGTCACCGCCGAAGCCTCACGGCTCGCACCGACCCTCGCCGAACAGAGCACCGAGGTACAGCGCAGAACGGGAGTTCTTCAGTCGCTGGCGAAGACGTGGGGCCAAGAGAGATTCGACGAAGTGGCGTCCGACCTGGACGACGCATTCGGCGGACTCGTTGACCGCAGCGGCACGCCAAAGCCTGCCATCGAAGCTGTCTTCGAAGCCGACGAACCTGCAAAGGTCATCGAGTACCTCGCCGACCCCGACAACCTCGAGGAAGCCGAGGCGATCGCGCGGATGACGGCAGCGCAAGCGGGCAAGGCTGTGGCCAAGCTCGAAGCGAAGCTGAAGACCACGCCAGCCAAGGGCAACCCGAGAGCTTCCAACGCTCCGGTGCCGCTCGAACCCGTGCGCGGCGCTGGCTCAGTCTCAAGTGCTCCGAACCCAAGCGACACGAAAGCGTGGATCCGCTGGCGAAACGAGCAGGAACGTAAAGGACTCTAGCCGTGGCAAACGCACTCATCACCTCGCAGGTCGTCACCAACGACGTCCTGCGCATCGCCCACAACGCCTCGGCGTTCCTGGGCAACATGAACACCGAATTCAAGGAGGCATGGACCGGCGAGTACAAGCCCGGCAACACCTTGAATGCTCGCCGTCCCGTCCAGTTCACGCACCGCACTGGCTCCGCCGCCAACGTGCAGGACGTGACCGAGTCGAGCACGCCGATCGTCATCCAGCCCGAGCTCGGCGTCGACTTCGCGATCTCGTCGAACGACCTGGCCCTGTCGGTCGGCTCGAATGGTCAGGTGTCGAAGGAGTTCAAGAATCGCTACCTGCTGCCTGCCGGTCTGAAGATCGCCGCGATCCTCGACTTCAGCATCGGGACGATCATCAAGAACGGCGCGCACCAGCTCGTCGGCACGCCGGGCACTCCGCCCGCGACGTTCGCAGATCTGCTGAACTCCGCAGTCCCTCTGGACCGCATGAGCGTGCCGCGCGACGGCAACCGCATGGCTGCGATCGAGCCGGGCGCGAACGCCAACATCGTGGCGGGCATCTCGAGCCTGTTCAACAACCAGAGCGTGCTCGGCGAGCAGTACAAGACCGGCATCATCAAGACCTCGGCCGGCCTCGACATCGCCATGTCGCAGAACGTGCCGTCGCACACGGTCGGACCGCTCGGCGGCGCTCCGCTCACCAACGGCGCCAACCAGGGCCTGACGAACGCCGGCGCGACGGACAACCCGCTCGCGCTGAACATGTCGCTCATCACGAACGGCTGGACGGCGGCGGTTGCGGTGCGTCTGAACCAGGGTGACACGTTCACCATCGCCGGCATCTTCTCGGTCAACCCCGAGACGAAGGCCAGCACCGGCGTCCTGCAGTCGTTCGTCGTCATCGGCCCGACCGCAGCTGCGCCGGGCCCGGTGTCTTCGGACGTTGCCGGCAACCTGACGATGGCGATCAGCCCTTGCATCATCGCCGGCGGCGCCTACCAGAACGTGACGGCGCGTCCTGGCACGGGTGTGGCGCTCACGATCACGTCGGGCGTGGCGAACACGACCTACACGCAGAACATCGTGTGGCACCGCAACGCCATCACCTTCGTGTCGCCGAAGCAGGAAACCCCGGGCGGCATGGACATGGCCTACCAGGCGAGCCTGGCCGACGAGGGCGGCATCTCCCTGCGCTTCGTGCGCGGCTTCGACATCAACTTGAACCGCTTCGTCTCGCGCTTCGACGTCCTCTGGGGCGCCGCGGTCGTGCTACCGAACTTCTCGGTCCGTCGCACGAACTAGTTCGAACTCCCTGTGGTGCAAGTTTGACGGGCCGGCCTCTCGCTGGCCCGTTTTTACCTCGAAAGGAACGACAGTGGACTACCCCTTGCAGATGACGAAGAAGCCCTCCGGCACCTACGGCAGCACCGGCTTCGCGGTCGCCAACAGCGAGGCAGAGCATCTGGCCTTGAGCGACGCCGGGTTCGAGCCGAAGCTCGTGCCGCCGGCCGCACCGCCGCCCCCGCCGGCCGACGAAGCACCCCGGCAATAGGGAGGCTTCGTGCCGAACGCGACCGCCCTGGCAATCATCCAGGACGCCTATGCGCGCATGAATCGTCTGAGCCCGGGGGAAGCCCTGAGCGCAGACGATGCCGCTTTCGCGTTCGCTCGGTTGAACGTGTTCGTCGACGAGCTGGCCGGGCAGAACCTCTACCTGTTCCATGACGTCCTGACGTCCAACGTGCAGAGCGGCCCGATCACGCTCGGGACCGCGCCTTGGGCAGGCATCACGCCGGGCGACGAGATCGTGAGCGTGACGCAGAACAACGTCGCGCTGTCGCCGATCACGATGCAGCAGTACAACGAGCTCTACCAGCCCGGCATTCAAGGACCGCCCTCGGTCTACGCCGTCGACGGCTTCGCAACCGTCTACTTCTGGCCCGTGCCGAACGGCCAGACGATCAAGATCCAGTCGCGCACCGGCATCCAGCAGTTCGCCGATCAGACGACGGTCTACGTCTTCCCGGACGGCTGGAATGCGGCCTTGGGCGCTGGCTTGGCGGTTCGATGCGCGCCGGCCATCCTCGGCCAGATCCCGGCATCGCTCGAATTGGCCGAGAAGCGCTGTCTCGACGGCGTCGACTTCTACGACCCGAAGATCATCGATGTCGACGCATTCACCGGACCGCGCGGCTACTGGCCGCCGCGGCTGTTCTGATGGCCGGCGCCAAAGTCGTCCAGGCAATCGGGCCGAGCTATCACCTCAAGGACCGCAAGGCCGCGGTGCAGAACGCGTTCAACTGCTTTCTGCAGAAGCTCGACGGCGACAACGCGATGATGGCGGCGACGCCTGGCGAAGCGCAGATCGCATCCTTCGGCGTCGGCTGCCGCGGCTCGCGCATCACACAAGGCCGCTGGTTCCTCGTCGCCGGCAACACCCTCTACGAGATGATCCCGAACGGCGCCACGCCGCCCGCTTTCACGCCGCTGGCGCGCGCGACGCTTCTGACCTATTTCGGCTTCGTCGGCATGGCCGACAACGCGACGCAGCTCGCGATCGTCGACGGCCCGAACCTCTACGTCTACAACCTCACTTCGAATGCGATGGTGCGGGTCACGAACCCGGGCTGGCTCGGCTCCGACGACGTCGTCGAGGTGGACGGCTACTTCATCTTCGTCGACCCGAACACGCAGATTTTCTATCTCTCGGCGATCGACGACGGCACGAGCGAGAACCCGCTCGACTTCAGCAGCGCCGACGTGTCGCCGAACGACATCATCACGCACCGGGTGAGCCATCGGCAGGTCTGGTTCTTCAGCGCCTACAACGGAGAGATCTGGGTCGACAGCGGCGCGGCACTTTTCCCCTTCGTGCGCTACGAGAGCTACACCCTCGAGGTCGGCATCGTCGGCGAGCGCGCGGCCATCAATGCGGCTGACACGCTGTTCTGGATCGGCCAGACGCGCAACGGCCGCGGCATCGTCTACATGGCGCAGGGCAACCAACCGCGGCGTGTCTCGAACGAGGCCGTCGAGGAGGCTCTGCGCGGCTCGACCGACCTCACGCAGGCCACGATGTGGACCTACCAGCGCGGTGGCCACGAGTTCATCGGCATCAACGCGCCTGGCCTGACCTCGACTTGGGTGTTCGATGCCGCGATTCAGGAATGGCACGAGCGCGGCGAATGGATCGCCGGCCCGCAGCAGCTGCGCTCGCGCCTCTACGTCACGCTGAACGGCGAGACCTACGGTGCCGACGCCAACGGCCTGGTCGTTCGGCTCGACATCACCGCCAACACCCTGGCCGGGCGGACGTTGCTGCGCGAGCGCACCTGGCCGCACCTGATGCAGGACAGCCTCGAGCCGACGTGCTATCGCGGCCTCGAGCTCGCCATGACGACCGGCAGCACGTTGGCCGGCAACGTCACGCTCGAGATCAGCAACGACGGCGGCTACACCTTTGGCACGCCGCTCCTGCGCTCGCTCGGAGCGATCGGCCGCGTCATGCAGCGCGTGCGCTGGCTCGGGCTCGGAACGGCGATCAACCGGGTGTTTCGGATCCGGGTCTCCGACAACGTGCCGTTCGGCATTCATCAAGCGTCGGTGTCGACGTGAAGATCCTCACCACTTCCGAGCTCGAGGCCTGCGGCGTCGGCGTCGTGCACCACTTCGTCGGCGGCCTGTACGCGAAGGAAACCCACATCCCGAAGGGTCTCAAGCTGACGCAGCACGCCCACACCTTCGACCACCTGTCGGCACTGATGCAGGGCTCGTGCATCGTCGATGTGGACGGGCAGAGGGCTCCTTACGACGCGCCGGCGCTCCTGACCATCAAGGCGGGGCGCCATCACGAGGTGACGGCCATCACCGACGTCGTGTGGGCCTGCCTGCATGCGACGAACGTGACCGATCCGGACGCGATCGACGAATCGCTCATCGAAGGGGCGGCAGTGTGAAAAAGATCGCAAAGCTGCTGAGCGGCGCGAACGTGGCGCCGCTGCTGTGGGCGTTGCAGGCGAACCCGCAACTGTGGAACGAGCACAGCGGCCGGACGAAGCCGCTGGCCTCGCCGCACCGGGAGGTCGACGACATCTGGGCGCGCTACGCCGCAGGCGGAAAGATCGCCGAGGACGGCCCGCACGAATCGGTCTGGTATCCGAGCGCCGACATCCTGCCGCTGCGCGAGATCGTCTCGCCGCTGATGGCGGCCGTCGACGGCGAGCAGCTGGGCGGCGTGCTCATCACGCGCATTCGAGCCGGCAAGTCCTGCTACCCACATGCCGACCAGGGCTGGCACGCGCGCTTCTATCGCAAGTTCGCGGTGCAGGTCCAGAGCGCGCCGGGGCAGTTCTTCTGCTTCGAGGGCGAGCGGCTCGAGGCCCTGCCGGGCGATGTCTACGAATTCGACAACGCGCACTCGCACTGGATCACGAACGACACCGAGCACGACCGCATCACGCTGATCGTGTGCGTCAAGACAGGAGCGCCATCATGCCTTGGGGAATAGCAGTGGCAGCGGCCGGCGCCATTGGCGGCGCGCTCATCTCGAGCAATGCCACGAGCAACGCGGCGAGCACGCAGGCCGCGTCCACGCAGGCCGGACTCACCGAACAGCAGCGCGAGTACGACACCAACCGCAGCGACCAGGCACCCTACCGCGCCGCCGGCGTCGATGCGCTCGGCCAGATCCAGAGCGGGCTGAACACACCCGTCGATCCGACCCAGGACCCGGGCTACCAGTTCGGCCTGACGCAAGGTCAGCAGGCGATCAATCGCCAGACGGCAGCTGCCGGAGGCCGCATCTCCGGTGCTGCATTGAAGTCCGCTGATCAGTACGCGACCGACTATGCGACGACGGGCTACTCGGCCGCCTACCAGCGCGGCCAGGACCGCCTCAATCGGCTGCAAGCGCTCGCCGGCATCGGGCAGACAGCGACGGCCCAGACCGGAGCACTCGGCCAGGCCAACACGAACCAGCAGTCGAGCCTCACCAGCGCGCAAGGAAACGCGGGCGCGGCGGCGCAACTCTCCTACGGAAACATCTGGGGCGGCGCGGCAAATCAACTGACTGCGGCGGGCCTGAAGTACATCAACACGCCGACGAGCGACGCGGCCGCCTTCCAGAGCTCGCCCTTCAACAACTCCGCCAACTACGGGTGAGCCATGGCCGCTGATCCCAACATCTACGCCAATTTCCTGCGGCCGGCGAAGTCGGTGCAGGATTACGCCGACCAGCTCGACGAGGCGCAGCAGCGCCAGCAGGCATTGCAGATCGGCGCGAACCAGATCGCGAACCTGCCGTTGCAGCGCCAGATGCTGCAGCTGCAGCTCAGCGGCGCGCAGATCAGCAACCAGACGCTGCAGCAGCGCCTCGACCTGGCTCGCGCCATCATTGCGGGCGACGCTCCGAGCGAAGGGCAAGCCGCGCCGATGGCGCTCGCGCAAGGTGCTACCGACGGCAGCGTCGGCCCGACGGTCGCGAATGCGGGGCGCATGAACGCGCTCACCGCGGCGGCGGGCGCGATGCCCGGCGGATCGCCTGCCACGCCCGTTCCGGGCCTGCCGGGATTGACCTTCGGCCGCGTGACCGGAATGAAGCTGCTCGGCGGTCCCGACATGGGCGCCGACTTCAAGATGGGCCTGGAAGGCGTCTCGCACGCGCCGGGCTCCGAGGTCACCGACGTGAAAGGCAATCGCCGCACAGTGCCGACGCTCGGGCAGGGCCAGTACATCGACGGCACGGGAACGGTGCAGAACCTGCCCGGCTACGTGGGCTCGACCTCAGCAGCGGCAGGAGCGACGACGAACGCGCAAGAGCAGGCGAAGAACCGGAACACGCCCGCGCCGCTCGACCGAGTGAACCCCGACACGGGCCGTCCGTACAGCATGACGATGGACGACCTCATCAACTCGCTGCGTCCGGCCGCGCCAGCCGCGCCGGCAACTGTCATCGATCCGTCGGCAGGAGGACAAGCGGCAGGCCAGCCGGCCATCAGCCAACTCCCCGCAGGCGCGGCGACGCGCACATTGCCGAACGGCCAGCAGGTGATGACCGGCACCCAATCGGCAGCCATGCTCGACATGGCGGCTCGCGGTCAGGACATGAGCACGATGAAAGTGAACGGCCAGCCCGCGTTCGCGACGCCGCAACTGCAAGACTTGCAGACGCAGCTCGACGGAGCAAAGCAAGCCGGTCCGGAAGGACTGGCACGCTTTCAGGCAACGATGCTTCCGAAGTTGCTGGCGATCCCGGATCCGGCGCAGCGCCAGCGCGCGCTCGCCGGCTTCAATGCCGACCTTCAGACGCCGCCGGGCACGCCACTGCATTCGCTCGGAGCGACGCCCGATGCCGGCGCCGCTCCGACGCCGATGGCCGCCGCCCCGGCCCCGGCAATGGCGCCAGCCGCCCCGGCCTTCTCCGGCTTCGCCGGCCCCTCTGAGCTCGCCGCATCGAAGGTGAGCGCCGAGAACGCCGCCAACCTGGCGACGAAGCCGGCCCTGACCTCCGCCGACACGCTGGCGAGGAACGTGCAGGACGCCGACGCCGCCTACTCGAAAGGCCTCGACACGCGCGCTCAGGAAGGCCTCGCGCTCAAGACGCGCAACGCCGAGCTGGCGAAGAACATGGAGACGTTCCAGACCGGCCTCGCGGGCGGCCACCTGCGGCTCGATGTCGCATCGAACCTGGCCAACATGTTCCCGGGCAGTCCGGCGATCCAGGCGGCGGCGCAGAAGATCGCCGGCGGCGATATCGCGGCCGGCCAGACCTTCCGCAACCTGATCGCCGGCGCGATGGTGACGAACGCGCTGCAGGTGCTCGACGGGCAAGGGCGCCTCACGAAGGCGATCACGAGCCAGCTCCAGCAGGCCGCCGAAGACTCCGCAACCGACCCGCGCGCGATGACGCGGATCATGTCGATCCAGAACCGCCTCGCCGACCAGGACCTGGCCGAGCAGAAGGCGCGCGCCGATTCGATCAAGGCCGGCACGTACGACCCGCGCACCTGGCAAGCCGACTACAACCAGATGCGCCTCAATGCGGCCGCCGATCCGAACTCGGTCTACTCGCCCGCGTCGCCTGGCGCAACGCCGACCCCCGGCGGTTTCAAGTACATCGGCCCGGCCGCGGATCAGCCCAAGTTCGCAGCCGGCGGCGTCGTCGACGACCTCGGCACGTTCAACACAGGCGGCGACAGCGGCGGCGGGCAGCCGGGCTTCTCGTCGGTGTACGGTGGCCCGCAGACCCTTCAGAACGTTGCGAGCGGCGTTGCTGGCGGTGGGGTGGCCGCACCGCAACCGATGAGTACGCCGGCACAGCCAGGGCAGATGCAGCGAGTTTCCGGCCCGCTTCCGCCATCGGGCACACCCCTGCCAGGCGGGCAGGCTCAGTACGACGCGACGTGGAACTTCGCAACCGGCGCACCGACGAACATCGGCAACAACCAGCCGTACGCGCAACTGCCGCCGACGCCTGCGCCGATCGGGAGCGGCGGCACGATGTCGACGCAGATGCCCGGAGCCGGCGCGGCGTTCGAAGGCGCTGCGCCTGTCGCTCCGCAAGCAACCGTCGGCGGCAACTCGCTGAACAACGTCGTGAACGGGCGCGTCGGCAGCGTGCAGGCCGCCGCTGTCCCGACGATGAGCTGGCAGCAGCAGCCCATCAGCAACGCGCAGCAGTTCTACGCTGACGGCGGCCGCGTCGAGCCCGTCATCGGCTCGCGCTCGCCGCTACCCCAAGGCGGGACCGGCGGCGGCTTGTCGACGAATGCGATCGTGCAGGCGATGGTCGGCCGGGCTGCCGGCCCTTCTCCTCAGGGCGCCGCGCTCCCGACGAACTACCTCGTCAATCCGCGCGCCGTGCTTGCGGGACAGGAAGCCCGCGCAGACGGAACGCAAGGCGGCGCGGTCTCAGGACCGGGCGGCCCGACCGGTGACGCGATCCCCGCGTGGCTCTCCGACAAAGAGCACGTCGTGACGGCGGATGAGATCACCGCGCTCGGAGATGGCGACAACGCACTGGGCCAGAGGCGCATGCAGGCTTTCCGGGCGCAACTGGCAGGAGCGCGCTGATGGGCAAGTACGTCGTTCAAGGCCCCGACGGGAAGCTCCACGTCATCGAGGGGCCCGACGACGCTTCGCCTGCCGACATCGAGGCCGCGGCCAATTCGCTGCCGCAGTTGCGCGCCGAGCCGATCGTCGGCACGAAGGCGCCCGTTCGCAAGGGCGGCACCGGCGGCGGCTTGTCGCGCGACGCTGTCGGCAGCAACGGCCCGCAGATCGGCCCCGACTACAGCCCGACGGCCGGCATGTCGACGGGCGCTCTGATGGTGACGGGCGCCGGCAAGGCGATGAGCGACGCGGCTCTCGGCATCAAGGGCCTGTTCACCGACACGAGCGGCGACGTGGCCGACATGCGCCGCCGCGACGCGCCGCTCATGGACACCGGCGCGGGCCTCGCCGGCAACGCGCTGACGAACGTCGGGATCGCGCTTGCGCCAGGTGCTGCGCTCAAGGGCGTCAGCTACCTCGCCGGCGCGGCGGGCGCGCCTGCGGCGGCTGATGCCCTCGGAGTGGCGGGCGGCGAGCTCATGGCTCCCGCGACGATCCGGGGCGGCATCGGCATGGGCGCGGCGACCGGCGCGATCCAGCCTGCGCTCAACGGCAGCGAGCGAATCGACAACACGCTGCTCGGCGGCGCGATGGGCGGCGCGATCCCGGTGGCCGGGCGCGTTGTGAAGACGGCCAACTCGGTGCTCGAACCTTTCTACAGCGGCGGCCAGGAGGCCATCGTCGGGCGCGCGATCAACCGCGCGGCAGGCTCCGACGCACCGAACGCGCTGCAACGTCTGGAAGACGCCTCGCAGCCGTTCGTCGGGCCCAGCCAGGGCATCCAGCGCCAGACGATGGGCGAGATCGTGCCCGGCTCGATTCCAACGACGGGCCAGGTATCGGGCAATCCGGGCATCAACGCGCTCGAGCAAGCGGCGTCTGCCGTGAATCCTGAAGTGAAGAACGCCATCACGGCGCGCCTGCAGCAGCAGAACGCCGCGCGCGTGGGCGTGCTCACCGACCTGGCTGGCAACGACGGGCAGCGCGAGTTCTTCGATGCGAACCGGAAGGCGACGGCGAACGGTCTCTACGGCCAGGCCTTCACCGCGCCGCTGGATCCGCAAGCACTCGCCACGGCGCAGCCGACGTTCGATGCGCTCTCGAAGAACCCGTACATCCTCGACGCGCTGCCGATGGCGAAGAAGCTCGCCGCCGGCGACGGCGTGAGCCTCGACACCGGCTCGGTGCAGGGCATGCACTACCTGAAGCTCGCGCTCGACGATGCGATCTCGAAGGGAGCGAACCCGCAGACCTCAGCCGGCGCGAACACGCTGCGCCAGATGAACTCCGCCCAGCAGCAGCTCGTCGGCGGCATCGAGGCGATCAGCCCGGACTACGCGGCAGCGCGCCAGACCTACGCCGACATGAGCAAGCCGATCAACCAGATGGACGTCGGCCAGGCGCTCGTCGACAAGTCCGTCGGCAACCTCGACGGCAATCTCAAGCCGACGGCGTACGCGAATGCGCTCTCCGATCAGACCGCCGCGCGCGCGACAGGCTTCAAGGGCGCGACCCTCGACAACACCCTCGAGCCGACGCAGCAGAACGCGCTCGAGTCGGTGCTGTCGGACCTGAAGCGCGCGAACACCGCGCAGACGACCGGAAAGGGCATCGGCTCGAACAGCGTGCAGAACCTGGCCTACGCCAACATGCTCGACCAGTCGGGCGTGCCGACCTTCGTGCGCGACTTCGCACCGGCGCAGGTGGTGGGCAACCTCGGCGGCCGCGTCGCGGATGCGGCCTACGGGCGCTCGAACACGCAGCTGTCGAACCTGCTGGCTCAGATCCTGAGCGACCCAGCGGAAGTCGCGCGCGTGATGCGCAAGACCGGCCCGTACGCGAACAACGGCAACAGCCTCGCCGAGATCCTCAGGATGGGCGCGCAGCCCTCAATGCTGTCGTTGCCGCGGTCGATCGACGCGGTACAGCAGTAGGCGCTTGAGCTTCGAGTCCGGCAGCCACTTCCACACCGAAATCCGGACCGTCGCCAGCGCGCATAGAAACACGAAGAGAAACACCGTCTTCAACGCCACAGCAAGCAGCCAACTCATCCACGAATCATAGGCGCACACCATGTCTGCATCGCAAGGCGGCAACTTCTCGATCCAGGAATTTTCGGGCCTCGGCGCGCTGCTCGTCGGCGGTCGGGTCTACACGTACATCCAGGGGACGACGACGCAGAAGAACGCCTTCATCGACCCGACGGCCACGACCCCGCACACGTATACGAGCGACGGCCTCGGCGGCGTCTACATCGCGCTGAACGCGCGCGGCGAGCTTCCCGCGCCTCTCTACCTCACGACCGGCAGCTACGACATTGCACTCAAGGACTCGACCGGCGCAGCGATCTGGACGCGCCGCGCCGATCCCGTTGGCGACGCGGTGTCGGGCCTGGCGTCCATCGTTTCCGACACGGTTGCCTTCGTGCAGCAACTTCTGACGAGCGCCGGCCTGGCTGGCATGCGGCTGCTCGACCAGCTCGGCACCCGCAAGTTCGAGCTTCTGTCGTTCGGCTCGACGAACGCCGGCGCCTACGGCATCTCGCCCGGCATGGTCGGCGCGAATACGCCCGTCGGCGTCGACTTCTCGATCGGCGTGGCCGATGCGAAGGCGATGAGCTTCGCCGCGGCGACGGGCAATGTCGGCGTCGGCACCACACCTCCGGCAGCCGGAACCGGCAGGCTAGGCATCGATGCCGGCGGCATCAAGTTCAACAATTCGACGCCGGCGGGAGCGAACGCACTCGGCCAGTACGAAGGCGCAGGGGTCTGGACGCCGGCGGTCAAGTTCGGCGGCTTGTCGGTCGCCCTCACGTATGCGACGCAGTCCGGGACGTTCATCCGCATTGGGCGCCTCGTGTTCGCGCGCATGCGCATCGTCCTGGCGAACAAAGGCTCGTCAACCGGCATCGCGACGATCCAAGGTTTGCCGTATGCGCCGTCCAACGCACTGGGCGTCGACGCGATCCTCGGCGAGTTTCTGGCGATGACGGCGCTGAGCGCGGGCACCTGCTACGCGCTCGAAGCGGGAGCCGGCTCGACGACGATGGGCCTCATCGTTCTGGACCAGACCGGCGCGACCTCGACAACGATCACCCGCTCCGACGCTGCGTTCACGAACGGCTCGGTCCTGGACGTGGCATTCAACTACGAGGCGGCCTGAGATGAGCGAGCCGATTAGCGCGCCGATTCCATTTCGCGACAGCGAAGATGAGTCGGCGAACGATCCAACGACGATCGCAGCGATCAATGCCCGCTTCAAGAAGGGCACGGAGCGCATGAATCGCTTCGAGCACGTCCTCGGCCTGACCAATTCGCTGCTCGGCGAGAACACACGCATGACCCGCGTGAATACCGAAATGACCGAGGACGTGCACGAGATCCTGATGTTCGCGAAGTCGGGCATCTTGACGCTCGGAAAGATCGGCTCTTTCCTCGCTCGCTGGGGGCACCGCATGCGCAAGGCCGTGATGTGGGCGGCGCCTCCGATCGCCGCGGTCGTCGCCGGCTACCACGCGCTCAAGGCGTGGGCTCACTGGGGCAGCTGAATGAAGTGGCTCCGCGATCTCTTCACCGGCGTCGATGGCGTAACGCACGACCTTGGCCGCTGGTCGTGGGCCGCGTCCTTCGGTGCCGTCGTCGGCGCCGCCGCGGCCAACTGGTGGCACGGCGCGGCGATCGGCATTCGTGAGCTCGCCGAAGCATTGGGGCTCGTCGTCGCTGCGCACGGCGCCGCGCTCTTCATGAAAAAAGACACCGAACCGAAGAAGGATTGACGATGGAACCAATCACCCTCGCGCAGTACTGGATGGGCCGCGACGTCGCCTACCCGCTCGCGATGACGCCTGCGATCGCGGCGGCGGCGCGCACGACCGTCGACCTGGCCAACAAGCTGCTGGCCACGACCGAGAGTTTCGGCGTGCACCTGATGCGCAACTCGCAGACCGGCTCGCTCGTATCGAGCGGCTGGCGACCGCCGCAGATCAACGCCTCGACGCCGAACGCGGCGCCGAACTCGAAGCACATGACGGGGCAGGCCGTCGACGTCTATGACCCGGACGGAGATCTCGACGAGTGGCTGATGGGGCCCGACGGGCAGAAGGCGCTCATCGCGCTCGGCCTGTGGCTCGAGCACCCTTCGGCGACCAAGGGCTGGTCGCACGTGCAGACGATTCCGCCGCGCTCGCTCAACAGGGTGTTCTTCCCATGACCTGGATCCTCTCGAAACTCGCCAGCCTGCTGCCGTTTCAGTGGTACTTCGTCGGCGCGGCTGGACTGGCGCTGGTCAGCTACGGCGGGACGCAGACCTGGCGCCTGCACACCGCCGAGGCGCAGGCAGCCACCGCCAAGGCCGAAACGACGGCCGTCCGAGGCCAGTGGTCCAGCCAGGTGTCTGCGGCCGCTAGCGCCGCTTTTGCCGCGTCCGAGAAATACCGCGCCCTCGAAGCGCAGATGAACCTCAAAGTCCAGGAGTCCGAACATGCCCGCCAAGTCGATCAAGACGCTTCTGCTCGCGCTGCCGCTGCCTTTGCTGCTGAGCGTGCAGGGCTGCGCAACCAGCTCGCCGCCTACGCCGCAGGCCCCGCCAGTGGTGGTGGCCTCACCCTCGATACCCTCGGCGCCTGCCATCAGCGAGCCGCCGCCCTCGGGGTCGGCCTGGCAAGCGCTCTGCAATCGGAGGAAGACCTTACAGACGAGCTTGAGCGGAGCCGTGCCGATACCCGCAGCCTGCTCCGCGCCTGGCCCCAAGTAGCGCCCCGGACAGTTTCGGAATCCGAGCGCGGCGACGACGACTCGAGCTGACGTGGCCACGAGTGCCTTCGTCATCACGGCGCCGCTCGCGCGCGTGCCGATTGGCGCCGTCACGATCGACGGGCAGGCCTATCCGGTCCCGATGGATCAGGAGTGGCTTCGCTACCTCACGGTGCAACTGCCCACGGCGATCGGGGCCGGCGGCAGCGGTACGGGCGGCGGCGTCACCTCGATCGCGGTTGTCGCGCCGCTGACATCGACGGGAGGAACGACTCCGACGCTCGGCATCGGCGGCTTGACCGGCTTCGGCACGCCTGGCCAGGCGCCGGTCGTCAACCTGACCAGCGACGGGCTTCTCTGGGCGACCCCGGCCGGCGGCGGCGGCACGTACCCGAAGGGCGCCTTCTGGGACAACTTCGGAGCCCGTCTGTCGCTCACCGTCATGCCGGACTTCACCGCGCTGCCGTGCCAGGCGACGGGAGTCATCAAGCAGGTCGAGATCGTCACGAAGGGCGGCGCCGGCTCGGTGCAGTTTGATATCTGGAAGGTCCCCTTCGCAAGCTACCCGCCGCTGGTCGCCAACACGATCTGCGGCGCCAACTATCCGACGATCACCGCTGGCACGACGATGATCGACACGACCCTGACGAGTTGGACGACGGCGGTGACGAAGGGCGACGTGCTGCTCTTTCATCCGCGGTCGATCTCGACCTTCACAGCCGTTCAGATTGGCGTGGAGATCGGCTGATGCCTTCGACCACCGCGCGCGAGTTCAGCGACCTCGTCGAGAACACCTCGGATGTGACGTTTCGCCTCTGGGCGACCAATGTCGGCTTCTGGACCGGCGTGACCGGGATGGTGCAGACCGCCGACACGGGACAGATCAACCTCGGCAGCGTCACCCGCGCCGCGCTGAACACCGCAGCCGGATATCAGATCTGGCGGCTCGCCGACTCGACGCTGTACATGAAGTTCGAGTACGGCACCGGCACGGCGACCGCCAACCCGCAGATGTGGATCACCGTCGGCACCGGATCGAACGGCAGCGGAACGATCACCGGGCAGACCAGCACGCGCAGCACGATCTTCGCGGGCGCCCCTGGCGTCGGCATCGGCCGGCCGTCGCTGATCTGCACGAGCGCCGATTCGTGGGGCCTGGCCTTCGGCTTCCAAGGCGCGGGCACCTTCTGGGTGGGCTTTTGCGTCGTCGGCAAGACCGTCGACACGACAGGTGCAGCGACGACGACAGGGTTCGGCGTCCTTCGGCTCACGACGAGCGGAGCTTCCCTGCAATGCGTGCGGATCGCCGCGACAGCCGCGACCTTCGCCGACAACGTGCTGGGCATCGTCGCGATCCCCGGAACGCCGACCTCGAGCCTTCGCTACGCCGACGGGCTCTATCAGGCCTACCAATGCTGGATGAACACCCCGGACGGTTTCATCTTCAAGTGGGCGTGCGTGGTGCTGCCGCTCGAGGTGCCGTATCACACGGGATTCACGGCCAGGTTGCCGAGTCCGACTGCTTTTCCTTGGGTCTACATCTCGCTCGACAAGATCAACGGCGGCGCGAATGTCGGGGCCTATAGCGGCACCTACTCGTGGGCCATGTACTGGAACTAAATCATGGCTTCTCCTCAGACCTGGGCAACCGTCATCGACTCCTCGACCGATGCGACGTTTCGCACTTGGGGGTCGGAGTTCGGTTCCTTCGCAACGCTCTGCGGCCTCGTGCAAACCGCCGACACCGGGCAGATCAACTGGACGACGGTCGTTCGCAACACGGCCGCGGCCGGCTACGAAATCTGGCGCCTTGTCGATTCGACGCTTTTCATGAAGATCGAATACGGAGGCGCCGGAGCGACGACGACGCCGATGATGTGGGCGACCGTCGGAACGGGCAGCAACGGATCGGGCACTCTCACCGGCCAGACCTGCACCCGAGCGCAGATTTTCAGCGGCCTCTTGCCGACCAACACGACGACGGCGTTCGTCAGCTACATGTCGCGCACGGCCGACTCGTTCTCGTTCGCCTTCAAGACCGGGGGCGGCTCCTCGGCTGCTTACAACGTCGGCAGCTTCATTGTCGGCAAGACGGTCGACGGCACGGGCGCTGCGACGACCACGGGATTCGCGGTGCTGCGGCAAGAGGCCAACACGGCGCTGTCGTTCCAGTGCGTCCGAACGGTTGCTACCGCGACCACGTTCTCTGACCTCACCTCGGGGGCCGTCGCCCTCCCGGGTCTGCCCACATCGAGCCTCACCGCGGCAGGCGCGTTCCAAGCCTACGAGCTGTGGATGAATGTGCCCGAAGTGCAGCCCTACATCTGGGCGGCCGCCGTGCTCACCGCCGAGATCCCGCGCAGCGTGTCGTATCAAGCAGCGATGGCCGGCAGCACGCTTCGGACCTACGTCTCGCTCGGATCGACCAACGGCGGCGGCAACGTCATGGGGTTCTCGCAGGCCCTCTACAGCTGGGCGATGATCTACGAGTAGGCCGTGTCCACGTATGCATCAATGCCGGTTGCCGGCACGCCGTTCGCGGCCGTGCCGATCAGCCTCGTCTCGACGAATCAGATCATCGCCGCGCCCGCTCTCGGCTCACCCTTTGGCGCCCAGCCGATCTCGCATATCGCTGCGCTGCCGCCCGTCATCCTCGGCAATGCAGTCGTCGCCGCTCCTCAATCTTCCGCCGTCAATCGATCCATCATCGGAGGCCCAATTGGCTAAAGACATCACCCTCGTTTCGAGCGAAATTACAGAGCCCCTGGTGCCAGGCGTCAACGTGCCCGCCAATGGCGAGATTCACACGATCGAAGCTGGCAGCATGGACGGCCACACGTACTCGCCGACCTGCACGTGCGGCCCGACGATGCACCCGGAAGACATGCGCATCTGGACGCACAAGCCGCTCTAGTGCAGGCACTCCGGCGCAACCCTGCCGGCGACCCAGCAAGGATCGTTCGGGTGCGGCTGGCTCTGCACCTGCTTGTCTAGCGGTTCGTCGCCGCCGCCGCAGCCGGCAAGTGGGGAAGAAATTGCCCAACAGAGGGCGAAATGGGCGCTCCAGGCCCGCCATGCGCGGCCCCGACGCCCGGTGTGCGATGCTTCGCTATGCGCGCTTCCTCGATTGCAAATCCGAGTAGGTCGGTTCGACTCCGGCCCGCGCCTCCATAGGAGAAACGCCACCAGCCGGCGCAGCACGCGCAGCGCCTGGTGGGGAATTTCTTGGACCGGTGACTTGCGCGACGACGCTGCGCAGCGCTTCGATTGAGAGATGGCCATAGCGTTTCGTGCTCCTGGTGGTGCGGTGGCCGAGCACCTGCCCGACACCGTAGAGATCCGCGCCGCCGGCGAGCGCCGCCGATGCGAACGAATGCCGCAGGTCGTGGAAGTGCAGATCCTCGCGGCCGATCGCTGCGCGCGCCTTGCGGAATTGGTAGCCGGTCTGAAATCGCGTGCCGAGCTCGACGCGCGCCGCGGCGATGATGCGACGGTCCATCGGCACCATGCGCGGGTCGCCGTTCTTCGTCGTCGTCAGCATGAAGGCGCCCAGCGAGTACAGGCGCTCGGCGCGCTCGATCTCGCCCAGCCGCATGCCGCTGTAGAACGCGATGCGTATCGCCGCGCGTGCGCGCTTGTCCTTGCAGCGCCAGGCCAGCCTCACCATGTCGGCGCGGTCGATGTAGACCTGGCGCTCGTTCTTCACCGACGGGAAGATGACGCGGCCGGCCGGGTCGCTCGTGCCCATGTTGTGCCGCTTCCATCCCCAGCGCGCGGCCGAGCACAGGTAGCGCAGCTTGTTCATGAGCGTCGCCGGCGCCACGTCGTCGCGATAGTCCTCGGTGATCTCGGCACAGACCTCCGGCAGCTCGGCCATCGGTCGGCCGGCGTAGTACTCCTCGAGGCGCTGCAGCTCCGCGCCGATTGCCCGGCCGGTGCTCAGTTCGTGCGCGTGCTCGTCGAGGTAACGAGCGACAGCGCGGTCGAGCGTCCAGCGCTTGACTTCGATGCCTGCGGCTTGGGCGTAGAGCTTCGCCGACTCTTGCCTGTCGAAGGCGTCTGCCTGGGTGCGAGTCCAAGTCGCCGGAAGGAGTTTGCGAGCTCGCTGCCGTTTGCCATCGATACGACGGCTGAATTCAAACTGGAAGCGAGAGCGGCCTTTGCGATCCTTGACTCGGCTGATCGGCATGATGCTTTGTACCTCTCGACGTCGGCGGGATCGTAGCGGACGCCTCTGCCGCCGGCGGTTGGGCGGTACACAGGAAGCATTCCCTCGGCGCCCAAGGTGTACACCGCCCGGGCGCTGATCCCGAGCAGCCTGGCGACTTCGGCGGCGGTGAGCATCAGCGCCGCTCCGGCGCGACGCCGGCCCTTTGGCGAGACGCGATCACGAGCACATTGGCCGCGCGCTCCAGGTCGCGCTTCCACACCTCCGGCGAGAAGTCCTTCGAGCCAATGCACAGGCCGCCGCAATGCAGCCGCTCGAGTGCGTCGACGAGCTGCTGCTCCAGCTTTGTTAGCGGCGATGTCTGGGCTGGCATCAGAGCACCCTGCCGAGCTCGACCCAGGACCATCGCGAGCACTCTGGCGCTCCTGCATACTCCCGGCGATGCGACGAGTGCGGTACACCTTCAAAGCGCCGGGCGGTCGGCTCTCGGTCATGCAAGAAGGGCGCGATGACCTGTGGCGCATCCGCTTCGGCGACGTTCCTGGAACTGAATACAGCAGCGCCGAAGGTGCCGTCTTCGCGCTGTCGAACATGACTGCCCGCATTCCGGCTGGCCTGCGCGCAGACGACTGGAAGGCGCCGTCGGGCCTGAGCAGCTGGAAGCGCGACATCGTGGACGACGACGTTCCGCCGCGCGAGCAAACCGACGGCTCCGACGACTGGTAGGGCCCTAGGCATAGCCGAGCTCCTGCTTCGCTTGCTCGTACGCGAGATTGACTGCCCGTGGACAACGGGCTTGTGACGATGCGCACGCCTCTCTCAGCGGCTCAGGCACTGATGGGCTCTGCTCGTCCGTTCTGGCGTCGGGTGTGACGCCCAGCGCCTCGGCCTGTGCGTCGGCGGCGTCGTTCAATGCGCGCAACGCTTTGACGGATGGGCTCTGATCGGTCATGGCGACACCCTGCGGGATTGCGCGAGGCGGCAATCCAAGCAATACCGTGCTTGGAATAAGCCGCCGGTCTGAGCTTGAGCAACATCACCCCAATGCGACCAGCGATGAATGAAGTGGAACAGGCTCATGCTCTCTCTCCCGGTTGTGATGCGTGGGCTCGGTCCCACTGCTCGATTGCAGCGAGCACGAGCGCGCCGGCAATGACAAGCTCGCGCCTCCAGTTGCCGTGATGCTTGCTCGCCAAGCGCCACACGTCGAGTTTTTCGCCGTCGAGCATCACCACCGCGTCTGTGCCATCAACGAGCAGACATGCAGCCGCTTGTTCAAGTTCGCCGCGTACGTGCTCGTCGTCATGCTCCGGCGTCCAGAGCTCGACATCCTTCTGCCGTTGTCGCTCGGCAATCACGTCGCGCAGTGCGTCGGTTGGCGCAGGAGCGGGCTCGGGATGGGCAGCGAGGGCAACCGCCTCCCGCGCCGCATCCCAATCCTTGCGGCACTCGTCGAGCGACTGGCAGGCGCGCAGGCTGAGCGGCAGGCCCTTGTTCTGCGCCAGGTTGAAGGCGCAGTTCGAGAGCAGGTCGCCGGCGATGCGAAGGCGGTTGAAGGCGGCGGCGGGGAGGGTGACGGCGTCAGGCATAGCCGAGCTCCTGTTGCGCCTGCTCGTAAGCGAGGTTGACCGCCGTCATGCGATCGTGGCTGCCGCCCTTATCCGGGTGCGCAGCGCTTGCCGCGACGCGGTAAGCCTGCTTCAGACCATCAGGGCCGATCGGCTGCGCACCAGGCGAGAAGCCGAGCACGGAGCGCCAGGTCGAGACGCCCGGCGCCGGCAACGCGACGAACCCGGTGAAGGCCGCCTCGAGCATGTCGCCAGTGCCCCAGCGCGCGATGCCGCGCAGCGCCTCGATCGTCTTCACGATCGCCCGCATGTTGTCCTCGATCTTGTCCCACCGATCGCAGGCAAAGCTCATCGGCTTCTGCTTGTACGAGAAGTAGACGGCGACGCCCGGATCGTCCGGGTTCTTCTGCCCGGCGAGCGGCAAGCCATCGCGCCGCAGCGGCGTGTTCGTGCTGATGACGACATCGATGCCGCCCCATCGTGTCGACTGGTTGGTGAGCAGCGCGACCTCGCGCGTGATGTCGTCACGCGCCCGAGCAAAGGTCGTCTCGAAGTTCGACCGCTCGCGTGCCCAGCGCTCGGTGCGCGGCCGACCGACAGGCCATTGCAGCGGATAGGCCTCGATCGCCACTTCAGTGCGCCTTCGCCGTGACTTCGAAATCGCCGAGCTTCTTGCCGCGCTCGAGCGCGACCTTCAGCCACTTCGGCATCAGCCCGCGGCCCGACCAGGTCGAGCCGGTTGCCATGTCGCGGTACTTCGCGACCGGCTTCTTCGGCTCCTTCTCTTCGGCCAAGTGCCGCGGCGGCGCGCCGGCGGCCGGCTTGTCGTGATTCGGGAACGGCCACGCCGGCTCGCCAGCGGCGATGCGCTCGTCGGGCGTCTTTTCCTCGCCGCCCTTCGTGACCTTGACGGTGCCAGTCTCGATCGAACTCTCGACGAACAGATCCGTCGCGTCGGGCTTCTTGCCCTTCGGCGCCGGCTCGTCCTTCTTCTCCTCGCCCGGCTTGGGCGCCGTCAGCATGATCCAGATCGACTGCCCGACGTGCATGCCGAGCATCCCCGACTTCGCGGCGTCCAGGTCGCTCGTGCCGACTCGCAGGCGCAGCACGATGCTGCCGCCTTGCATCGGCTCGACGCTCACCTTGTCGACCTTGCAGCCGCCGAACGCCAGCGGCTTCGTCTCGTCGATGCCGTCGTCGACCTGCAGCGTCCAGCCCTCGTGCTTGACCGCGAGGGTCGCGCGCTCGATGCTGTTGCACGCCAGCACGGTGAGCGCGTCGCGCACGCCGGGCAACGCCTTCGAGTCCGAGTGCTTGAAGAGGCGCGGCGCCAGGTCCTTGTCGATCAGGTCGAGGATCTCGTTCGACGTGGTGAGCTCGATGCCGAGCGAGACGGCCGGCTTCTCATCGTCGCCATGCTTTTCGGAGCGAGGCGTCAGCGTCGCGAGCTTGGCTTCGGTGAAGGCGAGGATCTGCAGCATGTGGGCTTTCGGTGGTGGTGGGTGAAACTGGCTTAGTCGGGCAGCCGTTGCTGCTCGGGCGTCGCGTTCTCGATCTCGACGCCGTCCTTGGCGCAGTCGAAGATGTGCTGCTGGCTGGCCACCTGCACCTTCGCGATGTCCTTGGCGACATGCATCAAGGCAGTGGCGGGATGCGTCGCGCGCACCAGACGGTCGGCGCCGCTGACGGTGACGAGGTAGATGCGGCTGGTGCTCACGCCTTGCCCCACTTGCGCGTGTAGAGCGCGGTCAGCTCTTCGTAGAGGTCGGCCGGGAGATCGCGCGCTTCGTCGAGCACGAGGGCGGCGATCTCGACGTCGGTGGTGGCGTTGAGCTCATCGACGAACGTCGCGTACGTCTTCGACGAGCCACCGCCGATCTCTCCCGTGCCTGGATCGACGCGGCCTTCGCTGACGTAGTCGGTGCCCTCGAACACCATGCCCTCGCCGGTGTCCGCGCGCTCGGCGATCTGGATGCCGGTCGAGAGCTCGATCGACGCCGGCATGTACTTGAGCACCTGCAGCAGCGGGATCTTGCGCGCGTACATCTCCGGGTGCTCGTAGCTGTAATGGCGCTTGCCGACCTTGTTGAAGCGGTCGCGGTGCTTCCAGATCTTCGACATCGGCCAGACCTCGACGACCGGCTGCTCGGCTGCGCGCACGCGGCCGATGGCGTAGACGTAGAGCAGCGCGTCCGGGTGGTCTTCATCGCCCGGCTTGTGCTTGACGAACGGCGAGTCGCCGAGCGCGTAGTCGAACTCGTCGCCCTGGAAGACGGCACCCGTCCAGACCGTGCAGCGGCCGCTCCGGTTGGCCAGGTCGACAAGGCCCTTCCAGCCCGGCACGAACGTCGCGCGGCCTTTGTAGGGGATGAGATAGGCCTGGCCGTTGACGCCGATCTCGAGGCCGAGCTGCGCGGCGGTGATGATGGCGCCGGCGATCGACACCGGGTCGCACTCTTGCAGCGCCGGATTGCTCGAGAACTGCGTGAGCGCCAAGCGCGCCATGCGATCGGCGTTCAGGTGTTTGGGCAGCGCGAGCGCGATCTGCGGCTTCATCTTGTCGAGGAACCGTGTGAACTTGACGACCGGCGTTTCCGGCTTCTCGCCGCGCGCGATCTTGTCGATGGAGGTGGTGGTCATGCCGGTTCGCTTTCTTCGGTGGTGGTGGTGATTTGCTCGGTGGCGAGCCAGCGCGGCAGCGTCACCATTTCGATGCTGTCGCTGTAGCCTGGCCAGGAGTCGGTGCGCTCGCACTCTGCGAAGCGCTCGAGCAGCGCGCGGTTCTCGGCGCGGCCGAGCTCGAGGCTTTCGTCGTCGAGCATCACTGCGCTCGCAGCGAATGGCCACGACGTCTCGACGGCGGCGAAGATGAAGGCGAGGACGGTCTTGCCGCTGGCGGCCTCGTAGCCGTCGGTGTAGAGCGCGGCTTGCCGGTGGTAGGCCATGCGGCCGATCTGCCGCGCGAATTGGGCCGGGCTGGCATCCCCGCACGACTTCACGTCGACCAGGATCACCGCGTCGTCGCGCACCGGATGCACGAAGTCGGGCCGGCAGCGACAGAGCATGCCCGTCGCCGGGTCGGCCCACCAGGCGGACACCTCGGCGTCGCCCTTCGCGAGCAGCGCGGCCAGGTCGGGGATGCTGCGCACGCTCGCGGCCTGCGCGCGCGCCACCATCGCCTGGTCGGGCTTGATGCCGGTCTGGCTGGGCAGCAGCGATGCCTCGAACGCGTCCCACACCTTCGTGCCGCGGCGCACGTTCGGGCCGATCGCGTAGCGCTTCTCGAAGCAGTCCGCCTCGAGGATCGCGCAATGAGCCAAGTTCCCGGCGAGCTGCGCCGGCGTCTCTTCGACCGGCGGCCGATCGGGGTTCAGGTGCAGCGCGTGATAGTGCAGCGGGCTCCTCGCGAAGTCGCTCAAGCCGGAGTTGCTGACGCCGGCGGATGCGTGGTATTCCTCGATCGCCAGGCCGTGGACCAGGCCGAGCGGGAAGCCGTCGCGCGCGCTCAATGCCGGCTCCAGAGTTGCCACGCGAGGATCAGGATCAGCAGCCCGTCGAACACCGCGAGCCAGATGCAGAAGCCGAGCTGCTCGGCCCGCGGCCAGAACTGCGCCTCGGGCTTGAAGAGCTGGCGGTGGTTTCGCAGCGGCGTGAGGCGCACTCCGGGGCGGGTGTCGCGAAACATCGTCGCGTGGGCCTGGCGGTAGTCGTCGCGGCTCACAGGCACCACTCCTTGTGCTGGCGCTCCATCCGAGCCCATAGGCCCCCGTCGCCTTCCGCGATGAGCGTCTGCAGGAACTCGTCACCGAGCAGGGCCGAGCCGTCCGAGTAGCAAACGCCGCCGGTGACATCGCATCCTTCGCGGGGACGCTGGCCGTCGTAGTGCGGCTTCACGTCATGGAAGTCGACGCCGAAGGCCTGCGGCTTGTAGAACAGGAACGGCATGCGCGAATCGATGGGCCGCGAGTCCATCTCGGTTTGAACGTGCGGCAGGTTCCAGTTCGTGCTGATCGAGAACGTCAGCCCCGTCTTCGTCGGCAAGTGCTGCAGCGTGAACCAGATGTGCGCGCCGTGGACGCCGTAGTTCTTCGACGGCTCCGGAGCGCGCTTGTCGTAGGCTGCCTCGAAACGCACGGCGCGGGTGTAGTCGCTCATGGCGTCGTCGCCTTTGCGAGCGCGGCGTCGATGAAGGCCAGCGTCTGGTCGTAGGCGCCGACGGCCGCCTGGTCCTCGGCGTCGTCGACCGCGCCGCTGTGCTGGTTGACCACGCCTGCGAACAGCGACTCGCGATCGGTTGCGATCTGCTTGCGTGCGATGGTCAGCGCCTCGAGCAGCTCGGGCGCAGCGAGCAGCACGGCCTTGTACGGCGCCGCGCCTTCGTGCAGCGCGGCGACGTAGCACTTGCTCTTGCGCTCGCGGATGTAGCCGCCGTCGAGGTAGAGCGCGCTCACGACAGCCACCACGGCACGGTCAGCGCGCCCACGATCAGCGCGAACGAGGCGATCCAGCATGCCCCGTCGAACAGCGCGTCGAGCCGGCTCATGACTTGGCCGCCTTGTTGCGGGCTCGCGTCGAGCTTGAGAGGAACCGCCGGGTCGCGGCGGCGCGATCTGCCTTTTCCTTGCGGAGCTTGCCCTTGACCATCTTCTCTTGGAAGACGCGCGCCTTGACGGCGCCGAAGAACGCGTGTTCCAGGTTGACGACCTCCTCCTTGCGGGTGCCGTGCAGGCGCAGGATGAGGAACTCGCCCTTGAGAGTCACGACCAGTTGCCGGGGCTTGCCGCCGTCGCGGATCGTGACGGGCGACAGGCGGGTGACGGGTTTCGATAGCGGCGTCATGACATCTCCGCCCGCACGCGCTTCATCGCGGCGTTGTCGAGGCGGATTTGCAGGAACACGGCGCGGTTGCACGCCATCGCCCGCTTGGCCTTGAGCAGCGCCGCGTCGTCGGGTTCCATATTCGCGTTGGCGAAGCCGAGGCTGTCATAGGCGACTTGCGCCTCGTGCGCAGCCAGGGCGAGCCGATGGAAGTCGTCGTCGCTCATGTCGTCGGTGGAGTCGCTCATGGGGCTAACCCCTGAAGCCGAGGCGGTCGCTGTCGCGCCGCTGCTCGAGCCACTCCGGCGAGCCGTAGTCGGAGCCTTCGTCCAGCTCGGCCATCGCCGTGATGGGCTCGCCGGTGAACCTGCGCGCGCTCGCCTTCGCGGCGGCAGACGTCAGGACGTCGGAGAGATCGACGTCGACGCGGCGCGTCAGGGCTTGCTGGCCGATGTAGAAGTGGGCGGCGCTCATGCTGCTGGCCTCGAAGTCGGCGATGAAGTTAGCGACCTCGCCCTTGATGTCGGCGCGGTACTTGGGCGCTGTCGTTGCTGATGCTTCGTTCACTGCTGCTCCCGATGAGTCGAGGCAGTCAGTATCGGACAACCGATATCTACTGTCAACGGTTTGCCGATATTATTTTATCGGTCCAGCGCTGGCAAGCGTGAAAAAGCCCGCGCTCGGCGGGCTCGGATGAGCGAGCGAAAGCTACGGGCCTGAGGCAGGCGCCTTCGCAGGTGCGCTCGCCAACGTGGCGACAGCGGGGGGCGGCGCTGGCGCGGCCGCCGCCGCGACAGCGGGCACTGTGATGATGATCGGCGGCTGCTGAGCTGGCGCCGCAGATCTGCTCGTGACGAAGGCGAGGATGCCGATCGTCACACCAAGCCCGGTGACCATGGCGAGGATGATCCTCGTCGTCATCTCGGAAAGGTCGGCCTTCGTCGCCAGTGTTGGAATGACAGCGTCCCAGCGCGTCTCGAGGACCGTCAACCGCTTTTCCATCTTCGGATCATCGGTAGGCGCCGTCGCGCCGTCAATCGGAGGGTCTTGCCTTCCACCGTCGCCGCCAGCAGGAGGTGCCGTCATGCGAGCGATCATCGCGCGGGTCTCGGAGATGTCGTCCTTCACGATGGGAACCTCGTGCGGATCCCATCGAGCCACGTGACGCCGTGACGCATCCCTAGGCCTTCGAGGATCCTTTCGTTTCTTGCGACCAGGTCGTTCACCTCCGCTGACGAGAATATCCCGCGGTCTACGAGACGCTGAAGTATGTCGATGATCAAAAGCATGTCAGCCAGCGAGCGCTCAAATGCGACCTGGTCATACAAATGCGGCGGAGATCGAGGTGACGCGCGTCCTGATTGGTCTTCGTTGCTCACTGGGTGCTTTCAGACAAAGCTACTTCGCGATGCACGCGAACTGCACCTCGGCGTTCTGCGGCGTCCACATCTGCGTGCCCGACGACGAGCTGCCCGTTACCTGCGCGATCTTGCCCTGCGCGGCGCAGAACTCGCTCGCTCGCTTGATCGCCTGAGCCTTGACCTCGGCGTCGCCGGTAAAGCCGCCTCGCGCCGTCGAGCCGACCATGTAGGTGTCCTTGCCGGTCGGTACGACGTCGGAGACGGTGGTGCAGCCGGCGAGCGCGAGCAGCAGAAAGGGCAGAGCGTTTCTCATCGAAGTCTCCGATCGTTGATCATTCGTTGGGGGGCAAGTCGCCGTAGCCGGTTGTCGGCGCATCGCGGAAGTCACTGCCGAGACGTGCCGTGATCCGCTTCGCCGGGATCGAGTGCGCGACGTAGTACATCCAGGTGATCTCCTCGGGCGAGAACGTCATCACCTCAGCCGCGTTGTAGCTGCCGAGCCGAATGCCGCCGCGGCGCGACAGCAGCCGCTTCAGTATGGTTTCGCCGCTGGCCAGCCGCACGAGAACATCGTCCTCGAGGTCGATCGATGCGTCGGGCTCGACGAGCACGTAGTCGCCCTCGAAGAACCGAGGCGACATGCTGTGGCCGACGACGCGGCAGAGGAAGGCGTGTTCGTCGGACGTGGCGAGCTCCGCGTATTGGTCGGTCGAGCCAACCGGCTGGTCGCCGTCGCTCCAGATTCGCTCCGGCATCCCGCCTTGGGTCTTCCCAACGACCCAGACCTGGCGAACTCTCGGCGGCCGTTGGCCTTGCGTCACATCGAGACCGGTCTCGGCAGCAAGTTGGTGGTAGCCCGGATCTCCGTCGCCGGTCTCGAGCCAGTGCGCGTCGCAGCCGTAGCGCCGCGCCAGCGCCGCGGTGTAGCTGCTGCCAGTGCCGATGTGCTCCAACTCGGAAAGGGTGTTCTGTTGCATCCCGACCGTCTTCGCGGCCATCGTCTGCGTGACCTTGGGGCGCAACCGCTCGCGCGAATCGAAGAGGCGTTGCCCGAAAGGCGTGCGATCGATCTCACGTTTTGCCACGGCCATCAGTGTGCCGATATTGACAATCGGAAGACCGATGCCAGAATAGCGGCCAACCGATACAGCAAGGCACCCTCCATGAACTGGCCCCAATTGATCGCCGACCTGACCGCGGCAGGCATGACGCAGACAGAGATTGCCACCGAGTGCGGCGTCGGCCAGTCGACCGTCAGCGAGCTTCTGCGCGGAACGATCAAGTCGCCCAGCTACGAGCTCGGCAGCAGCCTGGTCACGCTGCACCGGCTCCGCGGCAAGGCGCCGACGGCGACCGAGCAGAACTGACCGCGCTGCCGGCGCCAGGAAGCGCGAGGCAAGGCCTTCAAGAACGACAAGGGAAGATTGCATGCCCGAGAGTGTCCAAAACGCCGCCGACGAACGCGGACGAATTTTTCGCAGCGGTTCGTCGGACGCCGCACCGGAGACGCTCTACGAGGCCTTGATCGCCTGCGT
>QGNH01001346.1_pt1 | contig 35717 bp, 52 predicted proteins | sample 1735481 | NCBI WGS metagenome assembly QGNH01 (sample SAMN09239004, study PRJNA386568) | Viral metagenome, whole genome shotgun sequencing project. | reverse complement strand
TAACTTAAGTTGGGTATAAGGAGATAATATGGCAGGTATAAATAATAGCATTAACACGAATAATACCGCTTTAGATATATATTCTAACGGCGGAGCTCTTAATGTTGGAACTCAAGCTGTTGCAACAGTCGTTACCCTTGGAAACGTTACAGGGGCAACTGCAGTTAATATTAATACAGGAACAGCGGGTCATACCGTTGCTACTACTAACGGTGTATTCACAGTAACTACTGGAACTGGGACTATATCGCTAGGTAATACAGCTACAAATAAAACAATTAATATTGGTGCTGGATCAGCAAACTCTGGTCAAAGTGACTCTATTTTAATTGGTATTTCCCCTGGAGCTAATGGTACTGCAATCCAGATAGGATCAAACTCATCAAATGGAACTGGATCAACTACCTTGTATTCAGGTTCTAGTGGTATGACTATAGATGCTTATAATGGTGGAGTTGTGAATATTTCAACTCAAGCTGTTGCTAATACAACAACTATAGGTAATGTAACTGGTGCTACTGCGGTCAATATAAATACTGGAACCGGTGGTCATACTATAGCAACAACAAATGGTATATTCACAGTTACAACTGGTACTGGAGCAATTCATATAGGTGCTGATGCAGCTTCTCATACTATAACTCTAGGAAATAATACCGGAACCACAACTGTAGCAATTAATGGCGGAACATCAGCTGGTGGTGCGATTAATATTGCAACAACTGGTAATGACGTTCCTGTTACTATTGGGTCTACGACCGGAGCTAGCACATTTGCTTTAAATACTGGCACAGGTGGTGCAAACATAACGACTACTAATGGAACATTTCAGGTTAATACTGGCACAGGTGCAATTAACTTGGGTGTTGATGGAACTGGCAAGACTATAACTGTTGGTAACACAGCAAATACCATAACAGATACAATAAATATTGGCACGGGTGGAACTACTGCTACAACTGCTGTTAATATAGCGACAACTCAAACTACGGGTGCATGGACTGTACAGATTGGAAATACTAATTCTTCTGGTGTTGGTGAAGTCCTCATGTATGGTGGTGCTAATGGTGTTACAGTTGGAACATATAATGGCGGCGTGTTAAATCTTCAAACTTCTGGTGGTAATTTAAATATTGGTACAACAGCAGTTACGATCCCTATAGTTATTGGTAATACAACATCGTCTACCGGAATAACTTTTAAAGTTGGTTCAGGTGGTATTAATATACCTTCATTCACGACTACCGGAGCTTTAGTTTCTAATGCATCTGGTTTGATTACTGATGCTTCTGCTTCAACTGCAGGGTACGTTCTAACCTCTAACGGCGCAGTAACTGCACCGTCATTTCAAGCTGCTGGTGGTGGAGGATTTACTTGGAATAACGTTACTGGCGCATCTCAAGCGATGACAGTTGGAAATGGTTACATAGCAAACGATGCTGCATTAGTGACGTGTACATTACCATCTGTTGCTGCTATTGGATCTGTTGTTGCTGTTCAGGGTAACGTTTCAAATGGATGGCAGATAGCTCAGAATGCGAATCAATATATATCATTTAATGGTGCTACATCAACTGTTGGTACGAGTGGATTCATTGCTTCGACTGGTACATATGATGCCGCTACATTGATATGTACGGTAACAAATGTTGGATGGGTTGTTAATACATCTATGGGTACTATTAACGTAAACTAATAAAGGAAATAATATGGCAACAAAAACAAATAGTATATGTACCAATAATCAAGAGATTGATATACAATCTGGTACAGGTAATTTAAATATAGGTACAATAGGCAATGGTCCTAATATTCAAATAGGTAACAATAGTTCTAATACCTCTCTTACATTATTGGCTGGTGTATCGGGAAGTGTAAATATTATGAATTCCGGTAACACTTCTATGCAAATTGGATCTAGTGGTGCCACACAATTCACTATTCTTGGTTCAACAGGTCAAATAAGCATGACGAGTGGTGGTGGAATGGTTATTGATGGCATTTCCGCCGGTCAAACATTAAAATTAGGTACAACAAATGCAACAGTTACTATAGGAAATACTACTTCCTCACATGTTGTTAATATTAACACGGGTACAGGTGGGTCAAATATAACAACTACTAATGGGACTTTCCAAGTTAATACTGGTACAGGTGCAATTAACCTTGGTGCTGACGCTCATGCTAAGACTATTACTATCGGTAATATCACTGGTGCTACTGCTGTTAATATTAATACAGGAACAGGTGGAAGTACTATTACTACGACTAATGGTGTTTTTTCAGTAGATGCTGGTAGTGCAGCGATAAATATTGGTACGAATAGTACAGGTTCTTTAACTATCGGTAATAATAGTGGAGCATCTACTACAAATATTTTTGGTGGAACAGGTGGTTTATATCTTACCGGTCCCAGCTCAACTGCTTCTACCGTAGGATTTAGTGGTGGTATTGCTACGAGTCCGGCAGCGGCAACCTACTATACTACCAATTTTGGCACCACATTGACTTTGGGTACTGCAATACAAAATACTATTTTTAGTGATATTTTGTGTAATGTGTGTGTTCAGGTTACATCAGCAACGGCAGCAACAATTACCATGAACGTTGGTCAAAACAATTCAATTGTATCTAGTATTACCGTTATACCATCATTCACTGTAGCAACTACTACATTTTTTACATTTTCAGTTATTGTTCCTTCGAATTATTGGTTAATAGTTAATACTACAGGAACTATAACTGTAGCAGGTGTTACATTATCATCTAGCGGGGTCTAATATAATAAAGTTGAGGAGGTGTCATGACAGAAACTGTAGCTATAATTGTAGGAGTGGTTGTGAGCGCTTGTGGTGCTTGCGGTGCTGGAGCAGCTCGATATTATTTAAATAATAATAATAATAATGATACCGTTGTGGTGGTTGAGACTCATCATGAAGAGGTTGTTAATAGAGCGCCTCACAACACCCCAGTTCCTAACCTTGAGGATTTAATAATTCATCAGATGGAACAGCGCGATAGTGATGCCTCAACTGAAATAGATATTAAGATAAATATACATACTACTCACAAAGATAAGGAATAATATGTGGTCACTAGCTCATATGGCTGTCGTAGCAACCTTAATGTTTGCAACAGCAATTATTGCTCCGGTGTTTATCGTAACTGAATCAATTGAATTAGGAGTTGATGCGGCAGAATCCTTAAATGAATGTGTTGAATCAGAATTAAAACCTAAGGAGTTACAGGATGTTAGCAATATTCAATAACAGTTATATTAAATATGGTTTCGTTGCTCTTATGTTAATTTTTGGTCTAGGTTTAAAATTCTATCTTGGTAGTTCAAATCCTATTGAGGTAGAAGCTGAAAAGGTTATCGATGAAGTGGTGTTAGCTGAAACCGGTGTGGATTTAAGTCCATACTTGGCACCAGCAGTGTCCGCAAGTTGATAGGTGGGGGGTAATTCCCCCCTTTTTTTTACAATTCGCTTGTATCATTCAAATACTATTCAATATACTAAATTCAACTGATCGCAGAGTCGTTACTGCAAAAATTTTCACCATGGCTGGAATCTGAACTTCGCCAATTCAAGACACTTGTGTCACCAATCGACCGAAAACAAAGTCTCGTCAACTTTAAGATGTCATTTAATTAATAACACTTAAGGAAATACTATGTCAATTACGACTACTTCCAGTTTGCCGGCACCGGTACAACAAAGTTTTTCTTATAAACTTTTGGCTGTTCCAGTTCCAAACATGATCCACAAGATCCCTGCAATGTTAAAAGTAATGCCAAGAAATGGTGGTACAACTCTTCGTATGAGAAGATACAATCCATTAGCAACTGCAATGGTACCGCTAGGAAATTCAGGCGTTACACCACCACCTCAAAATTTAACTGCTGTAGACATCGATGCTAAGATTTCATTTTATGGAACTTATGTAACTTTGAACGAACAAGTAACATTACAAAACCAAGATCCTGTCTTGAACGAATGTGCTGCTCGTCTTGGTGTATCTTTACGTCAAACAGAAGATCAACTTACACGTGATATGTTAGCTTCAACAGCTTCATTCATTAACTGTACAGCTGGTTACAATGGTGATAACCCTACAGAATTAACACGTTCAGATATTGATGATGTTGTTCGTGCGTTACTTGGTAACAACGCTTACACAATCATGGATAACATTGAAGGTGAAGACAAGTTTGGTACATCTCCTGTTCGTGATGCTTATTTTGCATTATGTAACACAGATTTAACAAAAGATATGGATAGTGTTAATGGATTCATTAACAAATCACAATATCCTGCTCCTATGAACGCATTACGTTCAGAATGGGGTGCAGTTGGTAACTTGAGATTCTTAGTTTCATCAATTGGTTCTATGCAAATGAATGCTTCTCAACTTGGTGCAACTGTATATAACATCTTCTGTGTTGGTATGGAAGCTTATGCTTGTATCGAACAAGATGGATATAGTGCGTCATTTATCTATAGACCACCAATATATGATGGACCATTGGCATTGAATGCTTCAGTTGGTTATAAATTTGCTGAAGTTCCAAGAATCACTAACGATCTTTGGGTGTTGAACTTACGTTGCACATTAGCTTAAAGGAAATCCTATGGCAGACAATACAGTTATGCAACAAGGTAGTTTTACCTCTACTGGCGTTGCGGTAACACTACAAATTAGATCCGGCATTGACTGGATGAGAGTATATAATACAACTCAAATGGCTGCAGCTCAAACTACAGCTATTGGTGTTGAATATTATTGGCAAGGTGGCTTCCCTTCAGGAGCTGCTATCGAATATAAAAAAGCTGGTTCAGCAAACGCTGGTGCTAACTTAATTACCTACAATACAACTGGTGGTTTTACGTATGTAAACTCATCAGTGCCTGTTTCAGGTCAAGTTAATGCAACTGTAACTGCAGTTTCTAATGCAACTATTCCTGTTGTATCTAACTCAGGTACAAATGGTTTATCTGCAGGTAGCATTGTTCGCATGATCAATGTTGCTGGGGCTGCACAATTAGGTGGCATGGATTTCACTGTTGGTTATAACACATTAACTACAGGAACATTCTCACTTGATTATATGTCTACAATCGTTGCAGGAACAACTGGTTCTTGGATGTATGTGCAATATGATGCTTTATATTATCCACGTCGTCGTTTCATTACAGCGATTACACAAGCAACTCAAGCTGTTGTTACTCTTTCTGTAACTCATGGTTATCAGGTTGGACAATTAGTTCGTATGGTAGTTCCATCAGCGTTTGGAATGAGCCAAATGAATGGTCTACAAGCGACTATTGTTGCCATTAACACAAACACATCTTCAGGTAATACAATTACTCTTAATGTTAACTCATCAGCATTCAGTGCTTTCGTGTTCCCATTAACAGCTGCTGTTCCTTTCACATTCGCACAGGTTGTGCCTATGGGTGAAGACACTGCAGATGCATTATCACAAGGTGTTGATATCTTAACAGATGCTACTGTAAATACAGGATATGTTGGAATGATCTTGGCAGCGGGTGCAAACTCTCCTGCAGGTTCTAACGCTGACGTTATTTACTGGCAAGCAGGTACTGTGTTTAACGGTTTAAGCCAATAATACACTTTTAGATAGTTATGCGGGACTGTAGCGCTACAGTCCCCAATTTTAAATTCACAAAGGAGATTTTATTATGGAAATTGCAAAAAACTTAACAAAAGCTAAACAAGCTCCAGTGGCAGATGCAACAAGAACAGAGAACGCTAAAAATTTAAGATCAATGAGAGACAAAGATCGTCAAATGGTTAAAGGTGTCTTTAAGTATTATGAAGTTCCTGGTGGGTCTGTAGGTTTTTGCTTTAAGAAGTACAAGGAAGATCCAATTGAAAAGTTTGATCTTGTTGATGGCCAAATTTATACAATTCCACTTGGAGTAGCAAAACATCTTAATAGTAATACTTGGTATCCTATTCATGGTCATACGGTTGATGAAAATGGTATACCTTTACAGTCGATTAAACAAAAAGTAAATCGTATGGCGTTTCAAAGTTTAGAGTTTATGGATATCGAGGACTTTGGAAGTGGTAAGCAAATCATAACTGTTGAGAACTTAATTCGATAGATACTCGTATCAAAGGATCATTCATGGCAATCCAAGCGCAACAATACCCTGTTTTTTATCCCGGCATGCGAATAATAACCGCTATTACCAATGCAAATCCTGCATCAGTGACAACGTCATTTAATCATGGGTATGCATCAGGATTACTGGTAAGACTTGTTGTTCCACTTGGATTTGGCATGCAACAAGTTAACGATCTTTATGGATGTATCACTGTCACGGGAGCTACAACATTTAATATCTCAATTGATACAACACTTTTTAGCCAGTTTGTAGTTCCTATGTCAGGACCTGCTAGTAAACAAGCAGCTCAAGCAGTTCCCTTTGGAGAGATAAATAGTACCGTATACCAGGCGACTGTTAATGTGCTCCCCTACCCTGCAAATTAAGGATATATAATGGCAGATTCAAGTTTATTCGCTATACAACAGAAAGTACGACGTATAACGCGAAGTCTCTCTGAAGCTCAATTAAGTACCGCTCAGATTAATGAATATATCAATACATTTGTATTATATGATTTTCCTGAGACTTTAAGACTATTTAATCTTAAGACAACTTTTAACTTCTACACACTTCCATTTGTAGATACTTACTCAACAACGACTAATCCAGCAAGTCCATTATATAACTTTACTAACAAGTATATTACGACTCATGAACCTATTTATATTGCAGGTTACCAATCGTTGTATTCTGAGTCTCGTCAGCAGTTTTATAGCATTTATCCTTTAGTAAATAGCATTGCTAATATTGGTTTATCAGGTGATGGAACTACAACAGTTTTTTCTGGTGTTATAAATTCACAGCAAGCTAATGTTCCGCAAAATTCTACGCAGTTCATTACTCTTTTGCAGAATAATGTTCTATTTAGTGCTGTTGATATTAATGATAATGGTCTTGCTATGGCTGATGCACCTATATTGGATGCAACAACAGGAAACCCTACAAACTTTGGTTTGCTATACAATGCTCTTACTACGAATGAAAATCCGTATGATCCTATATTGAATCCAAATGGTGTTCAAGTATTATCTCTTGCAGCGCCATATATTGATGCTCCTGGATTTCCTATAAACAACTATATAAATTATGTAACGGGGCAGTATACAGTTTCATTTCAAACAGCTCCGTATGCTGGATCGACTATTAATAGCCAAACTGTTCCATGCAATCCCTCTCTACCGCAAGCATTATTATTTTTTGATGGTGAATTTGTTGTGAGACCTATACCAGATCAATCATATAGAATTGACATGGAAGTTTTCATACAACCGACAGAATTATTGTCTCTAGGGCAAACTCCTGAGCTAGAAGAATGGTGGCAATATATTGCTTGGCAGGCGAGCAAGAAAGTTTTTGAAGACCGTATGGATTATGATTCTATAAATCTCATCATGCCTTCATTAAAAGAACAAGAAATGCTTATAAATCGTCGAACAATAGTTCAACAGACATCACAAAGAACCTCTACAATTTATACTGAACAGACTTCAACATCAGCACAGTATAATGGAGGTTTTGGTAACGGGGGAGGAAGTTTCTAATGCCATATACTTATACACCTAATACTCCAAATTCATCAGATCCAATGAATGTTACTCAACCATTGATACTTGAGAATTTTCAAGCTATACAAGAGTTGATTGCGATAAATCATGTTGGTTTTAATGTGCCAGGAATTGGGTATCACAATCAAGTTCAGATGCCAAATACAGTAGCTCCATCAACACCTGAACCATCAGGTATTACGATGTTTACGAAGGCAACCGGATCACCAAATCCAAGTGAGATATTTGGACAATATCCATCAGGAAATATATTTCAGATATCTGGTGCACCTGTTGTAAACTCAGGAACAGGTTTTATTCAATTCTCAAGTGGAATAATTTTTAAATGGGGTACTGCTACATCCCCATCAGGAGCTACACAGTATGTTTTTGTATATCCTTCAGGAAGTGGAATTCCAGCATTCACGGTTGGTGTACCTTTTGTTCAAGTTACCTATAATACAACCGGTGCAAATGTGGCATCACCAAATTTAGCTGTTGTATATTCTCAAGTAAATCAGTTTCAATATAATAACTATCTTAACAATGTTCCCTCAACACAATTCCCGATGCCATCTGTTAACTGGTTTGCGATAGGATTTTAACATGTCAAATTTAACGTATCCATATACAGTTCAGGTTCCTCAAGGCACTCAGCAAGTAAACCAAACACAATCTCCTATTTATTCTAATTTTCAAGATATAGCTCAGTTTATTGCGGTGAATCATTCACCTTTTAATACTGCTAGTGTTCCTGATTCAACACCTGGAATTCATGATAAGGTAACTTATTTTGCTCAAAACTCTGACCCTTCACCAGTTCCAAATGCAATAAACATGTATTCAAAACCAGTTGCAGGGGATCCTAATAAATATGAGATTTTTTATCAGTATCCAAGTGGTTCTGTTCAACAATTAACTGGTTCAGCATCTTCTGGTGGAACAACAACGACTGGTGGCGCACTTGTTTATAGCTCATCACCTTATCCTGGATATGTAGGATATCAATATCTTGGTGGTGGTTTATTAATGAAGTTTGGATTTTGTACTTTAGTTAGTCCACTCAATTATACTGCGTTTAACGTAAACACAACGATAAACATAAATTACCCAGTAGCTCCAAACATTCCTGCATTCACTTCTACGCCATTTTTTATTGTTGGACAACCAGCTCCATCTTATAATGGTGTTATTAGTTATCCATCTAATATGTATCAAAATGGCATAACTTCTGTGAGCTCAACAACATATTCAATTATTGTTACCGTCCTTGCATTTACAGAAGTTACTCAATATCAAAATGTTATGTGGTATGCGATAGGAGTTTAATATGGCAAGTCCTCAATTCGTTTTTAATAATGCTGTTCCTCAAGCAAGCCAAAAGCTTGCGACTACTCAGCCACCAATTTTAAGTAATTTTCAAGCGATAAATGAACTGGTTAATATAAATCATGTTAGTTTTAGCGATGTTGTAAATTACGGTAAACACACTTTTACAACATTTCCCCTCCAAGGAAGTTTGCCAACAACTGGCGCTGATCAAATGAATTTGTATGCAGCAACTGCAACAACAGCCAATGGAATAGAATTATTTTATCAGTATCCAAGTGGTGGTTCTCGAGTCCAACTTACGGGTAATCCATCGAGTAACGGTACAGGCGATGCATCTTCTTCAGGATGGGCATATCTTGTTGGAAATATAATTTTAAAATGGGGAACTATTCCTTCAGGAACACCAAGTTCTACTATTACGTATCCTACCGGTGGTTCAATACCCCCATATACTACTACAGTGTATAATGTTCAACTTTCTACTCAAGGTATTAGTGCTGTTTATTTTGTAAATAATTTAACGACAACTAATTTTAAGTTTAATGGTAGTGGTAACTCTCCAAGAAATATTTATTGGTATGCGATAGGAATATAATGGCAACAGACAAATTTCTTATCGGTTATACCGATAATAGTAGTGGACTTCAATCAAATTTAAAACCCTGGTTACTTACCGACAATGCATTTGCTACTTTAGAGAATGCTTATGTTTGGCGCGGAAGAGTTCGTAAAAGATTTGGATCAACCTTGATGGGTTCATCGCAACTACAATCTCGACTACGCATGTTACTTGGAACTACAGATGGCTCAGGTCACTTTAGTGCGACAGTCCCAGGTGTTGACTTTGGCGTAGGCCAGATGTTTTCAGTAGGAAATGATACATTTACTGTATGGGAAAAAGGAACTCCTGGAAATATGTTAACTCCTGCTGTCAGTGCAACAGGAACATATAATACAACAACAGGTGCAGTTGTTATTTCAGGTGAAGCAATTAATACCAATGTATGGTTTTATCCTGCAACACCAGTTATGGGCTTAACGCTTTATTTTGAACCATCTTTAGATATTTATTTATCTATGGGATTTGATACCCAGTTTTCATATCAATTTGATAATACCAATAATAATTGGATACGATTATCTGCTGGTGTATCAACATGGACAGGTTCTGACTCTCAATTCTTTTGGATGACAAATTATCAGGGAGCTTTGGTATCAACTAACTATTTTTGGGTAACTAATTATAATGCTCCTGATGGTATACGATATTTTGATGGAGCAGTGTGGTTTAAACCAGTTTTGAATTATACGCGTGGTGATAATATAGGAACAACTAATGGATCAGGAAATGCCTCTGGAACTGTCCCAGGAGCATCGGGTTTTATAGGTCAGGTGTTCACCATAGGTCTTACTTATTTTACAGTTACTGTAGCTAATGGACCACTGGTTCCATCTTCTGGAGGGACTGGAACAGGTACGTTTAATACAGCTACAGGAGCTTATACTTTTACCGGTGCATTTGCCGATAATGCTATATATTTTACAGGAAATAATTATATTCAAACGTCTTTATTAATTATTACTTTTAGAAATAGATTACTTTTTTTTAATACTGTTGAGTTGGTTGATAATGTATCAACTACCTATGTAACACGTATGAGATATTCAGCAATTGGAAGCCCCCTTTCTCCTCAAGCATGGATGCAAGATGTTCCTGGTAATGGAGGTGCTCTAGATGCGCCAACGATACAATCAATTGTTACAGCTCAGTTTATTAAGGATAGGTTGATTGTATATTTCGAGGCTTCTACATTTGAATTAGTTTACACGGGTAATCAAGTCCAACCATTCCAATGGCAAAAGATTAATACTGAACTTGGAGCAATAGCTACTTTTAGTGAAATTCCATTTGATAAATTTGTTATAGGTATTGATGATACTGGTATTCATGCATGTAATGGTGCAAACGTAGATCGTATCGATCAAAAGATACCATCAGTGGTGTGGGGATTTGATTCAGAAACTAATGGAGATGTTAATAGAGTTTGTGGTATACGTGATTATTATCTTGAAATGGCTTATTGGACATTTGCTTTTGATGATCGCAACAGCTCGTTTCCTTATCCAAATAAAATTCTTACCTATAACTATGCTAATGAATCTTGGGGTGTTAACGACGACTCATTTACTACACTTGGATATTATCTTTTGCAGACAATATCAGGACAACCGCCTTCACCTGGAACTCCTGTAGCTGTGTGGGGAAATATTACAACTCCATGGGGTCAAAACACAGCATTGTGGAATGCATCTGGGGATCGTACAAGTGGTACAGGAAGTACTCAGAGTGCAAGTGTTAAGTCTAAAAAGGTAATTGCAGGCAACCAGCAAGGGTTTGTTTCAATTATTAATTCGGATGTCACATCAAATGCAAGTGCGTTCCAAATTGATAATTTTGTTACCACGGGTATTGCCGGTGTGTTTACCATATATTGTACGAACCATAATTTATCATTGGGTGATTTCTTTGCACTAGAAAATATGAACGGTATGACATTTACTGATTCGTTGGGTAATGTGCTAACGAATCCTGTTGGTGTTGTTTCATCAGATACGATCAATAATATGACGCCGAATTCACTTCAAGCAACGTTTTTAGATAACTTGTTAAATGCTGTTGTTATTACGGGGACATATGTTGGAGGTGGAACATTATCATGGGTAAGCCAATTAGATATTATAACTAAACAATATAACTTCTATACACCAGAGGATAGAAACATATATATTCCTCGTGTAGACTTTTTGGTTGATAAAACTAACATAGGTCAAGTGATTGCTGATTATTTTGTTTCATCAACAAGCCTTTCGTTGGTGAATGAAGGTTTAGGCACATTCGCTAATCCTGGACCATTACCAGGAAGTAACGTTCTTGAAACTTCACCTTATAGTCCATTACTTGCGCCATTAGAACAATATCAATCCATGTTATGGCACCCTGTTTACTTTTATGCAGATGGAATGTCAGTTCAGTTTGAATTGGCATTTGGTATAAATCAGATGTTTGGATATGTGGTTACAGTTGATCCTGTTTCAATGGAAACAACCATAAGTTATATAGCCTTAGAAGATTTCCAACTGCATGCAATGTTGATATATGCACAAAGAACTTCTGCAAGACTACAGTAATAAAAAGACCACATCCGGGAAGATGTGGCCAAAAAGGAGAGATTAGTATGAAGAGAGATTCATAATAACGCATGTCAATTCTAGTAAATATATTACGGAGCTTCAAGCGAGGTTTTTTATGTCATTTAATCTTCAAAATAATACAGGTTTATTCGTACCTACAACGAATGTTTGGGATATACAGAATCTTGAAGAGGGTAAAGATATAACGCCCGCTTTGAAGGAGTTGTTGATTCGACTTTATCAAAATATTAATAATATTTCTTTAGCATTGAATCTTAAAGATAGTGGTTATTACGTTCAAAATGAGTTTTTGACTGGCCAGGTTTTTTTTCCCGATGCTAATTCTTCTATTGATGGGCGTCAGTCTTTTAGAACCGTCGTTAATTTTGGAGCTTTACCAGACAATACTACTGGTTCTATGCCACACGGAATAGTTGTGAGTAATTCATTTATATTTACACGTATGTATGGTTGTGCTTCAAATCAGGTAACGATGAGTTATTTACCCATACCTTATGCATCTTCAGCAACCGTAGATATTATTGAATTATCAGCTGATGCAAATAATGTTTACGTTACAACAAACTCAGACTTATCTGCTTACACACAAACATATATTATATTAGAGTATGTAAAAGAATAATTTAACTTGGAGGTTATCATGTCAAGAGCAACTAGAAAATCTAAAAAAGAATTAAAAAAACAAAAAGAGTTTAAAAAAGAACAAGCGGTCAATAAACCACAACCTGGTAATAATTATATTGTTAATGGAAAGCGTCAAGGTAATGCCCCTGTTCCTACAAGAAACTTTGGAACTCCTAACTACATTGAAGCAATTAATAACTATCAACCACAACAACAAGATGTTTTAAATGCGGCTAACGAAAGTGTTTATAATAGATTAGGCGCACTTAACCTTCCAGGTAATCAACTACAAGGACAAGGAAGCTTTGCTCCAATTGAACAGGATGCTCGTAGAAAGTTTATTCAAAGTACCGTTCCCTCATTGGCAGAAAGATTTGCTTCTATGGGTTCTGGAGCTGCGCTATCCTCCCCTGATCTTAACAGACAGTTATCAGGAGCTGGTGCAGATTTAGAGAGCCAGATTGCAGGATTGCGGGCTCAGTATGGATTAGAGCAACAGGGACTCAATCAAAGAGAAATGGGTATGCAGAATCAGAATTATTTTAATTTGCTACAAGCAGGTCTTACTCCACAAGAATCTTTTGTTGCCCATGATGCCCAATCAAGATCTGGAAGTCCTTTAGGTAACTTTGTTAGAGGATTTCTTCCTAGCGCATTAGGGGCGGCAGGCGCAGCAGCGGGAGGATACTTCGGTGGTCCTGGAGGAGCTCAAGCTGGTGGTCAAGCTGGTCATGCTATAGGGCAAGGTTTAGGTAATGTTCGAGGTAATGTTCAAGGGTTTAATAATCAGCTATTCAATCAGAACATTGCAACTGCTGGAGGTGATTGGGGTCAACAATTACGACAAAGAATGAATCAAAATATTCCTAGCCAATATGGGGCATACTAATGTTTATAAATAATCCATGGAGCAAACAAGAAAGACAACCTAGTTTTGGTGAAAATTTGGCAACAGGTCTTTCTAATCTTGCAGACTATAAAGTTAATTCAATGAGAGCTAAACAAGAGCAACAACAAAAATCTGCTTTTTGGCAGCAAGCGGGATTATCTCCTGAGTTTGCATCTGCATTAGCTAGTCAACCTGAGGCGGTTCAGAAATCTTTTTTAGATAGACTTGAAGGATTGCAAATACCTGGTGGACAACAGCAATCTCCACAAATGCAACAACAGCAAACGCCTCAACAAGGAAGAGTAAATCAAGCTGCTCAACCGGCAAGAGTTCAAGCTGAAGAAAGGGCATTGAGAACGTTGCAACACGGACAAGAAGCTCAACAACTCGGACAAATGCCGGGACAAATAAATCAACCACAGGGTCAGTTTCCTCAAACGCCACCTGAGTTACCATCCGAAGCCCCTGAAGTTCAAGGATTAAGACTTGGTGCTAACCCTTTAGATAGAAGACAAAGGGAGCAATTTGCTCATGCTGAAAGATTAGCTGAAAAGAAAGCTGAGTTGAGAGAAAAGCATGAAATGACTAAGTTTGAACGTGAAAAGCAAGAGAAGGAGCAACAAAAATCTAAAGAGTATTTAACCTCTTTAAATAAAGAAGCTAAAGGCATCAAAGAAAATCAAATGCGTTTAGATAAAATGGAAAAACTTATTGAGGGTGGTAACATTTCTAATCCTGCATTTTCAGCTGCAATTGATACAGCAGCACACGGAATATGGGGGCTTGGAATTAATTTAAAACACTTGCAAAGTGCAGACACTCAAGAGTTTGAAAAGTTGTCAAAAGATATGCTTAATGGTCTAAAAGATACTTTTGGATCAAGAATTTTAGAGTCTGAAGTTCAAAACTTCTTGCAAACCATTCCAACCTTGTCGCAATCAAATGAAGGTAAAAAAGCAGTTATAGATAATATGAGATTGCTTGGTGAGGGAAAGTTATTGAGACAAAAGGCTGCAAGAGAGATTGTTAAAGAAAATAACAATGTTGTACCTCAAGATCTTGAGTTGTTAGTTGATGAAAAGGTTGAACCAGAATTAGATGCATTATCTAATAGATTCAAGAACTCTACTCATGCTCCAGTTAAAGAATCACAATCTTTAATTGGAAGTGCCGTAAGAGCTATTCCAAAGTTAATTTTTTAATAGATATTCAGACAGAGAAGGCGTGTATATAATCTATATACACGCCTTCTTTTATTATAATGATCTTTTTTCAATATCTTTTTCTACAATATTCATAAACTTAACTATTCTGTACATCACATATAATGGGTTGAAATAGAATTGTAGTTTAAATGCTGCATATATCCAACCCATTGGGGTTAGATATAAAAACACTTTGATTAAATTTTTGAATAAGTTTTCCATGGTATTCCTAATTTTTTTCTATTGCTCTTACAATTCTATATAACCAATATACAGGATGTAAATGTATCATTATGTAAACTATGATTGCAACCCATCCTATTGGAGTTAAGAATAATACATAAAAGAATGCTGCAGTTAAAATTAAATCGAAAAATGAATTGTTATTTTCCATGGTTTCCCTATTTGGATTGTTAGATATCTTCCCTTATCTAATTATATAATATCAAAATAAAAATATTATGTCAAATAGAAATATTAATATAAACAAAATAGGGTAGCAGTGTCACCGGCCACCCTATTTTTGGGTTAATCATGAGAGATTAGATACAAAGATCACTACTCACATCCACAGAATCAAGTTCTGAGTACTAGGGTTGTACGAATGAGTTCACCCAATCTTTTAGAACATACCTGGAATTTGTCCAGGATTTGCTGGAGCATTTTCTTTCTTTTCTACAGGTATCGTACTAATAATAGCTTCAGTAGTCAACAGTAGACCAGCAATCGAAGCTGCGTTTTGAAGTGCACAACGAGTTACTTTAACTGGATCAATGATTCCAAGTAATATTAGATCACCATACAGCCCAGCTTTAGCATCAAATCCAAACGAATTTGACCCCATTCGAACTCTTTCTACTACGAGAGATGCTTCATAGCCTGCGTTGCTTACAATGCATCTTAGGGGAGATTCTATTGCCTTTTCAACGATCTGCACGCCAAGCTTTTCGTCGCCTGCAACTTCAATATCTTTTAATAATGATTGAGCATGAAGTAATGCGCAACCACCGCCAACAACAATACCTTCTTTAACAGCTGCACGAGTTGCTGCAAGAGCGTCATCGATACGATCCTTGATCTCTTTCATTTCAACTTCAGTTGCCGCGCCAACTTTTATGATAGCAACTCCACCAGAAAGTTTAGCTAATCGTTCTTGAAGCTTTTCTTTGTCGTAATCTGATGCACAGTTCTCAATTTGAGCTTTAATCTGTGCAATTCTTTCAGCGATTTTTTCTTTAGATCCAGCGCCTTCAACGATTGTTGTAGACTCTTTAGTTACGATAACCTTTTTAGCGGTGCCTAAATCATCAGATACAACAGACTCAGCAGTTGTAAATCCATTAGCTTCACAAATAAATTGAGCGCCAGTGACTAATGCAATATCTTCAAGCATCGCGGTTCGTCTATCACCAAACGCAGGAGATTTAACCGCAGCTACTTTTAAGATACCACGCATTTTATTAACGACCAAAGTAGAAAGTGCTTCGCCTTCAATGTCTTCTGATATCAACAGTATAGACCTTCCTGCTTTAGCTGCTATTTCAAGTACCGGTAAGATAGCTTTCATGTTGCTAATCTTTTTCTCGAAAACCAAGATTAATGGATCTGTTAGAACGCATTCGCTTTTGTCAGGTTCTGTAATAAAGTGTGCAGATAGATAACCCCTATCAAACTGCATACCCTTAACAACAACAAGTTCACTCTCCATACCTTTAGCTTCTTCAACTGTGATGACTCCATCCTGTCCTACCCTTTCCATAGCATCAGCTATTTGTTTTCCTATAGTTGTGTCAGAGTTAGCAGAGATCGTTGCTATCTGTTCAATTTCAAGCTTGCCGATAACGGGCCGAGAAGATGCAGATAAACCTTTGACGATAACTTCAACAGCTTTATCAATCCCGCGCTTAAGTTCCATTGGGTTAGCGCCAGCTGTTACATACTTATTACCTTCAGTGAATATAGACTGAGCAAGAACGGTTGCTGTCGTCGTTCCATCGCCGGCTACTTCTGCAGTTCTGCTTGCAACTTCACGAACCATTTGAGCTCCCATATTCTCAAACTTATCTTCCAGGTCGATTTCTTTTGCAACTGTTACACCATCTTTAGTGATTAAAGGTGTGCCCCATGAACGTTCAAATGCTACGTTACGGCCTTTAGGTCCGAGTGTAACCTTGACGGTGTTAGCCAGTATGTCGACGCCTCGTAGAATCTTGCTGCGAGCTTCCAACCCAAATAATATTCTTTTAGCCATTATAAAACTCCCAATATTTCTTCTTCTTTTAATACTAGATACTGATCATCAAGCGCTGTTCCCATATATTTCTTATAGAAAACATGGTCTCCAGGATGTAATTGTTTTGAGTTTCCCGGACAAACTACAACAGCTTTTTGATTTTTTTCTTGAGCATCTTCAGGGATATATAATCCTCCTGAAGTTGTCTTCTCTTTTTCGATGAGTTTCACCAATACATTTTCGTTGATTGGTCTGAACTTTGCGTACATAAGTCTCCTTTTACACTTGTGTATTTTTGTAGAAAAACCCATAAGCAGGATTGGGGGCCAAAGCTTATGGGCACAGCATAGATATCAAGACGTAGCATATTTATTTTTTATAAAAAATCAACCCACAGGAATGGGGAAGCACGCCTGTGGGTTGCTGTATTTATTTTACCTCAGCCGAAACCTTAGTAGGTACATACTATACTGTTTTCAATCTGTCTTCAATGAGTTTATCTATAAGATCTTGATTATTTACTTTTTCTGAGTGTGGAAAATTACCTATAAACTCCCAGTGAGGCGCTTGCGAGTCATTATTTGTTTGAACATATATATCAAAATCTCTTATGTGTTTAACTATACACGCTGTTCCAAAAGAACATTCATCAAGAACTGTAGGATTTGAATGCCGCACTATAACATCTCTAGTTACCATAATAATCCTTATTTGCCGTTATCTCTTAGGGTTTGCTTGTACCCCTTGATTCTTTCTGACACGATTTGAAACTGATCTTTTGGAATATTACTTAAACTTTCTATTTTGTAGAAGTTTTTAATTTTATTATGCAAATCTTTGTCAGATCCCACTTCATGCTCGATATGTTGTAGTTGCTCAGATGTTATATAATCAGTTAATGGTTGTTTTTCAATAGATTTTGTGGGTATATTTGGTTGTTTTTGTGGGTATATTTCCTGATGCTCACCTTGAAGATCATCATCTTGTGGATCATCAGATAATAAAACACCAAGAATATCTTTGACGTGATAACGCTTGAAGTATGTTAATGCACCAGCTGCCTTATGGGTCTTCTTATCTTTCTGCGGCAGTAACTCATCCATAATGAACTCATACGAGTTGATAATGTATTGTCCTGACTCGTGACATAGGCGGGCACCAATCATTTGAATACCGTCAATTTTAGCTGCCCAAGGCATAACAGATAGACCATGGTTCTTGAGTATAGGATAGATCTGTCTCATGATGGTGTAATGATCAGCATAACTGTTGGTATATGCTTTTCTGTTTGAACCTATTGTTGGGAATTCTGATTGGGCCATAGACATGGCCTTGAACAATTTGTCTAATTCTTGTGACTGCATCATAATCAACTCCTGTTTATAATTCTATTCCAGCGTTATTTAGGCTACTTTTGATTTGAAGATCAAAGTCTTCTTTAGCTGCGCAACTTTTGCAACGATCATCATTTTCGTTAACATTGATACCTGAACAGATTACACACAAGAATTGTGATGTGAAGTTTTTGTTTTCCATGATTCTTATCTTCCCTTAAGATCGTTTAACTTATTATCTAATATAATAATACCACACATGTCAGCGAATGTCAACAAATCTAGACAAATAGTAAACATATATTATAATTATTATATAAATTATAGATAACACATAAGGAGAGACTGTGAAAGTGACAGAACTATTGGTATTTATTGAGAATGTAAGATTTAAAAAGATGTTAAGTCAGGTTAAATTTGCTCAATTACTTGGAATGTCTGCGTTTACTTACATGAAAACTGTTAATGGAACAACCAAGCCTTCTTTTGTTACACTTGGAAGAATGGTTAACTACTTGAATGAGATTGGACACTCAATAGAACTTGAAAGAGATTGATTTTAATTTAATATCGGTTAATATCTTCTGGAACGTTGAATGATGCCCTCAACTAAAGAAAAAAAAGGACCAGCAATTACGCCGATCCTAAATTTTTATATCACCTAACCGCCGACTATCCCTAAAAGGCAATTAAAAAACAAGAAAGCTTTTGATGAACACACATAAACATACATATATGCATATACACATCAAAAAGAGGTATTGCTTTTGATATGTAATAATACTAACAATTCTGTTAGAAATAATCAAGCTTTTTTACAAGAATCTTTAAATGTATATTATATGCTTGGCGCGACCATGCCTGCATCTTATGAGCCAGTCGATGGTTTGGTAAGATTAAGTAAGTATACTATTGCACTATTTAAAGAGTTGGTTCGTCGTCATGTGTTCGACGATCATGTATTCCCAAGTCATTTCTTGCTTGCTAAGAAACTTAAATGCAACCCCCGTACGATTCAAAGAGCTCAAAAAGAACTTGAGATTTATGGAATCATAAAGGTGTTTAGTGGTAAAAAGAAACACCAAACCAATTTGTATTCCCTTGGCGATATTCTTTTTAATTCTGATGCATTCTATTACCTACGAAATGTTGTACCATGTCTTAGGTTTGTGATAAGAAGATTGTTGGGTTATATGGGCACAGATATCCTGATTCCTACTGTAGAAAATCAAAATGTCGGACGTATTAATAAAGTATTAAAAGTTTCTGATACTAAATCTAATACAATTGTAAAAAGTGAAGATAAAGCACCAAAAAAATACAATCACTTTCAACAATCAAAGTACAAACTTCAAGCAGAACGATGGAAAAAAGAATCTGAAGGGCAAAAGATTGAAAAAGAACGAGTCACGAAAGATGCCGCATCGATAAAATGGCGTAATGCTGTTGCTGAATCGCGACCTGTGTTGCGAACTGATCAAGATATTGCTAAAATTCAATCAGCTCTACAAGAAGCAGCTAAAACAATTACAGGAACAGCTGCTTCATTTCTAAAATATCTGCTTTAAAGGAGAAGTTATGTATGAAAAGAACTATCAGAAACCACAAGAGCAAATAGAAAAACCTAAACACTTCTACATGTCTCATAAAAATATGAGCGACGTAATAGAAAAGATTATAAAAGAAGAGTTCTATCTACCAACTCGTGTGTCAAAATTAGACCAATTGGTGTTTAAGGTTTCTCCAGGATCTCGTCCATATATTGAATATTTATCAAAAAAGTATTCAACCAAGCATGATGGATGTTGGTCTACCCATTATGGTACATATAAATGCAACGACAAGACACATCACCAAGACTGCCCATCTATAAATGTAACACAACAATCAACTGTGCATGATCCACAAGATCAGTTTGGAGACAGATCATGGTAATGGATTCTATAGTTTTTGGAGCCAATGAGATAACGATAAGCGGGAAACCTCAAGTGCTTAAACGTACAAGAATCTCAGGAAATCATTGCTATGACTCTCAAAAGTCTGAAAAGCTTAGAATATACCTTGAAGTTAAAAAACAATGGGTAGCTTATAAACTACCAATATATATGGATCCCATTCACCTTGACGTTCTCTTCGTTTTTCCTATCCCAGAGTCTTACAGTGTAGCAAAGAAAAAAATACTCAAGAACTCACCAAGGGGAATTGTAAACGACTTGGACAACCTCTTAAAGATGTTACTCGACTCTCTTCAAGGGTTATGTTTCTCAAATGATAACCTTGTAGCTTCAATTAATGCTAAAAAAGTGTATGGTAATAACGCAAAGACCGTTTTTTGTTTCAGAAAGTTATAGCCTTTAAAGGAGAGATATGACGAAAACTATCAATCTTACTGCAATACATGGCAAGAAAGCAAAAAAGTTGACACAAAAAGATAGCCTTGATAATGGAGTAGAAAATACCCCAGTTACACAGATCTTTCTGGGTGAATATCTTAATGTCCACACTTTCAAAATGCATCCAATAACAGCTAAATTCTTAGAACAAGAATGTGTTCGCTTAGTCGAATGGGCTAACCAAGAAGATTCTCTTTTGTTGGTAGATTTTATAGATATGCGTGGATATTCACCAGAGATATTTAGTCAGTGGTGTGAAAAGCATTACAACTTTGAAGCTGCTCATCAGTATGCTTTAAGACGAATTGGTTCAAGAAGAGAGACAGGGGCTATATTTCGTAAATTTGCTGAGTCTACAGTTCATCGAACTTTAGGGCATTATTCTAAGATATGGCGAGATGAGACGATTCTTGCTGCTAAACTACGAGAAGACACCTCAAAGCAGAATGATATTAAAATAGTCATTGAAGAAATGCCATGGCAACCTGGACCGATGGCACCATGCATGCTTGATGCAGTCATTGAGCCAAAGCCTACCCCAGAAGAAGTTGCGGGAAAAATTCATAAGCTAACGACAGAGAGTAGATGTGAGGGAGCTGGACAATATGTTGCACGATATAAAGTGAAGGAGCAGAAGTAATGTTTGATCAATACTTTTTGATAGCTGAGTGGGGATATTTTGCCCTTGTTGGTTTAATGTTAATTAATAGCGCAATACTTTTACGTTTAATATGGAGACGATGATGCACAAAAAGCATAGCTCAACGCACACCAAGATGATTCTTACCGATATTTTAATTATAGCTTTTGAGCATATGAAAGTATTGTCTAAAGAGCTTGCTAAAATAGACCTCAAAAAAGAAGATTTAAGCAAAGATCTTAAAGACAGAGCTCAACTATTGTCTCATGTATTAACGTTGCTTAATGACGTAATTCACCCCGCTCATGATACAGCTGTATCATTGTTTCCAGATGCGAATGATTTTATTGTGTATTGCCAAAAGAATCAGGCGCTTGCAATTGAGAAGAAGCTCATCAGTCCAAAATGCAACTGCTATTCATGTTCTATTAAAAAGATTGTAAAATAAATAAGTTCCTCCATATTATATGGATCGCTATTTGTAACGTTTGTTAAAAGTTAAATTTACTGCATAAATTAAGGAATAAAATGGAAATGATTCAATGCGAAGTTTGTCCTAATATCAATATCACTCATGAGAACGGGACTGTTGTTGCCGTTAAATATTGTGTACTTGAGGCTGCTCTTAAACACACAAAAGAAAGATTTCCTATTTGTGGCAGAGATCTTGAGTTGCAATTAACAGAGGCTCCGTCGCCGTCACTGGAATTGAGTGATGCGCAGATTGACGACGCACTACAATTTTCAGGTGTTGAGCCAGAAGTTGTTGAAGCTGAGTTGGTTGAGTAATGGCGATCACTATATTTTGTAATTGGTGTAATCAATATATACCATTTGATGAGTCTAAGTTTGAGCGCGGATAAATACTATTACCGAAAGTTTGTTGAAAATGAGTGACTTATTGTTTATATGTTTTTCATGCAAAAAAGAACTACTTAAAAAGTTTGCAAGTGAAAGAAGTGGTGGTCCATTGTGCCCCAAGTGTCACTTGGAAAGCAACCATGAATCAATGCAGAGAATACTTGATGATATGAAGCGGGATCTGGATAATGAAGAGTTTCCTGTAAGCGATTTGTTTATGAGAATTATGGATGAACATTTAGATTTTTTCGTAGAAGAGAAGAGATGGTTTGATGGTTGCTACAAAAAAAAATATGAATGAAGGGTTTTTAAAAGACAGCTTCTATCTACATTCTGACTCCAGGTGTAAACCAAAGGATGCAGATAGACAGCTCCATTTGATAGATTGGTTAAAGATAAACGAACAGTTTGAGAAGATGTGTCAAAGGATTGAGGAGAGCAATGAAGCTGGAGACAGAGATACGACTCGATAAATTTAAACCAAGACCATTTCAACTCGCGCTTTGCGATGCCTTAGAAAACAAGGGGTTCAAGAAGCTGTTAGCCATATGGCCTAGGCGTGCAGGCAAGGACGTCTGCTGCTGGGCTCTTCTTATACGTCAGGCGGTTCGTAGAGTTGGTGTTTACATGTATTGTCTTCCGACATTTCGTCAAGCTAAACTCGTTATCTTTGATTCAATCATGAATGATGGAACGCGCTTCCTCGATTATATTCCCAAAGAACTTATTAAATCAGTCAACTCACAAGAACTAAAGATTGCGTTAACCAATGGATCCATCATTCAACTTATTGGTAGTGATAGTTATGATACATCTCTTGTGGGCACTAACCCTCGCATGGTGGTTATGAGTGAGTATGCGCTTGCAGATCCTCGGGCTTACCACTTCATTCGTCCTATTCTCAACGCTAATGGTGGAACTATGATGATTGTCTCTACGCCTCGTGGAAAGAATCATCTATGGGAGTTGTTTAATATAGCCCAACAATCCTCTGACTGGTTTTGCAATAAACTTACACTTGAAGACACTAAGCATATATCATGGGAAGAGATTAAGAAGGAAATCGCTTCAGGTGAGATATCAGAGGACCTTGCAATGCAAGAGTACTTTGTGTCATTTGATCAAGGTGTTGAGGGTGCATATTATGCTAAATATATTGATAAGGCCCGAGTTAATGGCCAGATCGGCGTCGTTGCTTGGGAGCCATCATTTAGGGTTGAAACTGCATGGGACATCGGAGTTCGAGATAGTACCTGTATTATATTCTTTCAGCGTATTGGGCAAACCGTTCGAATCATAGATTCTTACGAGAAAAGCAAAGAGGGCCTCGAGCATTATGTTAATGTAGTATTTGGAAAGCCTTATAGTTATTCAAAGCATTGGGCGCCTCATGATATAGCGGTGAAAGAATTTGGATCAGGTCTTACGAGGTTGGAAAAGGCCCGTCAGTTGGGACTTAAGTTTGAGGTGAGGGATGGTGGATTATCTTCAGGTCTTCCAAGTGTTTCAATTGAGGATGGTATTGAGGCGGTTCGATCGTCATTTTCTAAGATGTGGTTTGATGAGAATAATTGTAAATCATTAATCCGAGCTCTTGATAACTATCGACAAGAGTGGGACTCAAAGCGCAAAGTGTATCGAAACTCACCGCTACACGATCACAATTCACACTTTGCAGACGCTTTTAGGTATCTTTGTTTAAGTCTATCTCGCTCAAGAGATCTGCAGTCAACCGCTGAAGAAATTGATCGTCGTTATAGAGAAGCAGCATCAGGCTATGATGATGGTATGGGTGAAGCGAGTGGATTCTTTAGAGAAGGACCAAGGGGATTTTAAGGGATAATATGGAAGATATAAACGAGATTCAAATTGGAAAAACTTATAAACATCGCACTGTATTAGATGAAGATAATGAAGGTAGTAAAAAAAGAAGAGACAGAAAAAGATATTTAACTCGGTGTAAGTGTGGTAGAGAGTCTTGGGTTGCAGCTTCAGCATTCAGAAGAATGTTGTGTCAACAATGCCAACATTGTAAATCAATTAAGCATGATGCTTCACAAACAAGGATGTATGGTAATTGGCAAAAAATGGTTGGAACCCAAACAAACCCTAATGCCCCATCATATGAAGATTATAAAAAACGAAATATATTTGTTTGTGAGAGATGGATGAGTTGGGAAAATTTTTATGAAGATATGTATCCTCGTCCAGAAGGAGCATATTTAGCAAGATTGAATCTAGATGGTGGATTTTGTCCCGAGAATTGTAAATGGATGACAAAATCTGAGTTTAATTCGCATCTTATGTATTATAGAAATGCAAAGTTAAGAGAGAAGTTTGATTTAAATAATCAATAACGTTCTTAGGATATGATATGTTTAAATGGCAATTATTTATTCGAGATAATATCGGCAAGAAGTTTGGTCGTTGGACAGTTATAAAATATGTAGGTAAAGATGATACTAATCGACACCTCATTGAATGTTTGTGTGAATGTGGGATAACAAAACAACTGGATCTTATACCTTTCAGGACAGGTGTAAATTCATCACAGTGTAATAAGTGTGCCAGATCTAGTACGGTATTTGCCGATAAACAACCCAAATCCATTTATACATACCCCATGAAAATGCATGCTAGTGAGGAAGAAGATATCTTAGATTATTACAATGACTTTAGTCATCGATATTATAGAGATGAAAACAACTAATGGAACCACCTCACTTTTTTTTATATCTTGGTAGTAAATTTAGCTAATTTACTAAAGGAGGTGTGCCATTTTATTTCCACAATTAGGACCACAATATTATGATGACAAACATAAAGACGTACTTGCTCGTATGGAAAGCTTCTATGCGGAAAGTATTACAATCAATCAAAGTTTCTGGGGAGAAGCTGATACCGACTGGAGATTTTTCTCCGGGGATCAAACCTTATGGAATGATCTTTATGGAAATCTTCCTTCTAACAGGCGTCGTCAATTTAATTTTAATCGTATACGCCGCGTTGTAAATATGATTGGCGGACATCAACGCCGAACTAGGAAGTCTATTGTCGCAATTCCGGTTGAGAATGCTGACAATGAAACTGCGGATCAATTTACGAAAGTGTTGTTATGGTGTGTAAATCAGGAAAACATTCTTGAAACAATATCTGAAGCATTTGAAGGTGCGCTTGTTGGCGGTATGAATCTGTTGCAAGTCTGGGTCGATTACAGAAGCGATCCGGTATCAGGTAATATAAAAGTTGATAACTGCTCATACAACTCTTTCTTAATTGATCCCTACTTTAAGAAGTCTGATCTTTCTGATTGCAACGCTCTTTGGAAGCGTTCGTTCCTTACCAAGCGTGAATGTATATCTCTTTTACCGGATCATACAGATGAGATCATTGGACTTATTGGTCAGGACTCCGGGACCGGACGGGACGGCAAGTTCCAGTTCATGCCCGAGTCTTATAACTACGGTATGAAAAATCTTTTGACCTATGATGAGTTTTACTATCGTGACTATCGAACGCAAAAGATGCTGGTAGATGCTGAGACCGGTGAAACTATGGAATGGAAATCTGAGAACAAAGAAGGTTTGGAGGAGTTCTTAGCAACATATCCACAGGTAACTGTTATAGAAACTGACATTCCAACGGTACGATTGGCGATCGTTGTTCAGGGAAAGGTTATGTATGATGGTCCAAATCCTATGGGTATTGATCAGTACCCTTTTGTTCCAGTACTCGCTTATTATGCTCCTCAAATGCCTTATTTCCCTTGGCGTATTCAGGGCGTCGTTCGTGGTCTTCGTGATGCTCAGTATCTATATAATCGTAGAAAGATTATCGAGCTTGATATATTAGAGTCTCAAATAAACTCTGGGTTTATCTATAAAGAAAATGCTTTAGTTAATCCAAAGGATGTGTTCCTATCTGGTCAAGGTAAAGGTCTTGCGCTTAAAGAAGAAGCTGCAATGACTGACGTCCAACAGATCCAGGCGCCACAAATACCACCTTCAATGATTGAACTTTCTAAGATTCTTGCTGAAGAAATGAATCAAATATCTGGAGTCAACGAGGAACTTTTGGGTTCTGCTAATGATGATAAGGCTGGAATATTATCGCAACTACGTCAGGGTGCTGGACTAACCACACTTCAGATTTTGTTTGATGAGCTCGATCGATCTCAAAAACTTCTTGGTAGGCTCATGATTGATATTATTCAGGCTAACTTTACGCCTGGAAAGATTAAAAAGATTCTTGAGGGGGAGGAACCTGGACCACAGTTTTACAATAAGGCTTTTGGTAAATACAATGCCGATGTTGAAGATGGCCTTAACACTCAAACACAACGTCAGATGCAATTTGCTCAGATGCTTCAACTTAAGGAGCTTGGAGTTCCTATATCTCCAGCTGATTTATTAGAAGCAGCAACCCTACAGAATAAAGATCGTATCATTAAGAACCTTGAGCAGGCTGAGCAAGGTCAACAACAAATGCAACAGCAACAAGCTGAAATGCAAATGCAGGTTCAACAGTCTCAAATCGAACTGGCTCAAGCTCGTGCAAAAGCTGATATTGGTCTGTTTGCTGAAAGAACATCACGAGTTGAAGAAAATCGTGCATTGGCTATACGTCAGATTGCTGAAGCTAATTCTGATCATGAAAAAGCCCTTCTTGATAAAGTTAAAGTTCTTAAAGAATTAGAGTCTATGGATCTTGATCATATAGAGCGACTTCTTTCTATGGCAAACATTCTCAAACAGCAAGAGATACAATCATCCAATATGAATGCGGTAAAAAGTGAAGCTCAAGTTGGAGTTGAACCACAACAAAATGTTCAGTAATATAATGCAAGTTAGCGGTATAACCTTGTCGACAAAATCGACAGTTTCTAAAAGAAAGGCCAAGAAATGGCAGAAAAAAAAAGATACCACGATTCAATGAATGAACGTCGTATGAGTGAAATGATGGATGCAGGTATGATTCGTGAAGACAAATCAGCTGTAGCAAACATGCCTCAAGGTGTTATGTACAAACCATGGGGCGGAAAGTATGATGAATTAGATCATGGCCAAGATGATACTATTCGTGGCATTGATATGCAACGAGATGAAGATCATGCAGTTGCTAAACGCAATAATAAACCGAGCAAGTGGTAACATGGCAAGTATGCCTAGATTAAGAAATAAGGCTTCTAAGATAGCGTTTGCTATATTGGGCGTTCCAGCTAACTTTAAATTCAAGAGATCTAAAGAGCAAGAGCGCGTTAATCAACAGCTTTTATTTCAAGAGACATCACGAGTTCGATAGTTGTCATCGAGGGGTAGGGTAAAATCTGCCTCTCGAACATATAGGAGTTTATTATGGGAAATGGAAGACCAAGAGTGCGTAAGATGAAGTCTCATCTTGAACGCTCTGAGCACCCAAAGGTACTAGAGTCTCTTGCAGGATCTTTTTATCATCAGATTGATCCTCGTATGAGACAGAAGATAGCGGACAGCCGTCTGATTCAAGAAGATCATAATGCTATTGCTAATCTTTCAGAAGAGTTTATTCATAGACAGTTCAATCCAAATCGTTTCATGGAAGCATTAGGCCGACGATTTGAAGATTCAGAAGTTGGAGACTAATATGGCAAAAGAAATGTGGATCGCTGGAGCAATTAAAAAACCGGGCGCATTGCATAAAGAACTTGGTGTAGCTGAAGGTAAAAAGATTCCTAAAGCGAAACTAGAGAAAGCTGCTAAAAGCAAAGGCGTTGAGGGTAAACGCGCTCGACTTGCTGAAACTTTAGAAGGTTTTCATCATGGTAAGATGAAGGAGCGTGAAGCTGGTAAAAAAGGCGACATGAAACTTCATGAGATGGCTGAAAAGCGCCATGAAAAGAAAGATCGTCATGAAAAAATGATGAAACATCATGAAGAAAAAATGATGCATCATAAAGAAATGATGAAAGATGCTATGAAGAAAGCTGGAAAAAAAGGCGATGAAAAACTTCATGAAATGGCGGTAAAACGTCATGAAAAGAAAGAGCATAAATCTAAAGAAATGCCTAAAGCTAAAGCAAAAATTAAAAAAGTTATGCACGAGTTTAAAGAAGGTATGTTGCACTCTGGTTCAAAGAAAGGTCCAGAGGTTACAAATCCTCGTCAAGCAGTGGCAATAGCTTACTCAGAAGCAAAGAAAGCTTCTAAAAAGTCTAAAAAGTAGTAAGCTTCTTTTCGAGCTAATTGTGTGAAGACACTATTTTTTCTATTTTTTTTCACCTCAATGTAAGTTTGATCCCTTCTTATAAGCATTGAGGTGTTTCTATATCAAGGAGAGTTATGAGTAAAAGAGAGACTGTTGGCAAGATATCTACCGATCTTTTGTGGGGTGCGCAACCCTTAGATCACTCACCTGAAGAGCAGATGCGAGAATGCTTAGAAGAATGGGAAAAGAATCTTTTGGAATGTATAGAGCGTGGCAAGAAAGAATTTCCCCATGATTTTTATATAGTTGTAGATACAAAAAAAGAACCCAAAATGCAAAACGTTTTGAGGAATGTTTTCATCCCTCGATCAACTTGCCCTACACCTACCTATGATAATAGTGTATATAAATACCATAGATCGGATGAGAACTTGGAGTTTCTTTGGGTATTACCATCAAAAGCTACATGTATCATGATGAAAGATAGAGCTCTTGAGATACCTGAGGATCAACGAGAATTACTTCAGTTTGTTTTAGATGATATTGATGGAACACTTTTGAAGAGATGTAAGATACTTAATAAGGAGATTTTATGAGTTTACCACAAGCAAGCCAATTTCAAATTAACGCAATGAATGCGGCAGCAGAAAAACAATTTGGAAAACAAGAAGATGTTGCACCGGTTATGAATCCTATTTTACAGCACCATGAAGAGCCGGTATATACCACAGAAGAGGCGATCCCAGAAAACGAGGGAATAGAATCTCTAGATGTATCTCTAGAAGAAGACATTGAAGAAGAAACTTTACCCATCGAGACCAAAAACCAAGCTAATATTAGAGTCTTGAGGGAAAAGGCTGAACGAGCAGATCGCGCTGAACGTGAGCGAGATGAGATATTAAAACAGATGATGGCATACCGCAATCAAGAACAACAACCAGTACAAAAGCCGGTTCAGCAAGAGCAAGAAGAAGACTACTTAGCGTCACTCGGTCTAGATGAAGATTCTCTTGTTGAAGGTAAACATTTTAAAGCTTATCTTAAAAAACAAAGAGAACTTGAAAAGCAGTTACAACAATATAAGCAACAAGCGACTCAAGACACCGTCGAGGTTCGTCTTAAGGCTCAGTATCCTGATTTTGATAGTGTAGTAAGCACACAAAATCTCAATGCCCTTCGTGATGCAAACCCAGAGCTTGCAGAAGTCATTCTGGCTACACCTGACATCTATAAACAAGCTTCCCTTGCTTACAAGATGGTAAAGCAATATGGATTAGATACTCCTAAACCGAACTATGATGCAGAAAAGGCTATTGCTCAGAGAAATGCAGCTAAACCAAAGCCATTAGCTTCAGTTTCTCCACAACAAGGTTCTTCACCTATGTCGCAAGCAAATGCGTTCGCTAATGGAATGACCAAGGATCTTAAAGCTCAACTATTAAAAGAAATGCGTGATGCTCAGAAAGGACATTGATGTCATTAGCTAAATCTCAACAATTATTTGCCGCAGATATTGTTAAGTTATTGCAGTTTATAGAATCAAAGGGTTATTCATTTACCTTTGGTGATGCTTATAGAGCTCCTGAACTTGCTGAAATATATGCAAGTCAAGGGAAGGGGATTGTTAATAGTCTTCATTGTAAAAGATTGGCTCTTGATGTAAATCTTTTTGATAAATCTGGAACTTTTCTATCTGAAACTAAAGACCATGAACCATTTGGAGTTTATTGGGAATCATTAAATCCTGCCAATCGATGGGGTGGAAAGTTTAAACGTATAGACGGCAACCATTATGAACGTAATGAGCCGAACGGTATTTGATTCTCATTGTCATGTGCTGCACGGTGTTGACATGTCGCTGTATTGTGATATAATTACATTGTGTATTATATTTCTACCTAATATAGGAACCGTTATGAAAAAGTCGTTTTTGATTTTAGGATGTATTGTAACATCCAGTTTGTGTCTTGCATCCTGTGAAAAGTCTCAGCAAGGCATTCCTAGTGATTATTTCACTTTAAGAGATAACTGTCCTCATGGACTTTATACAATTAATGATGTGAGAGAATCTCGTGTAAACGAACAACAACCATCAGATTGTCCAGTTTCGCCAGTTAAAAAGAAATCTCCAAGTAAAAATAGAGAATCTGTTGAACTTGATGATAATATAGGTGCTTTTGTTTTATATAGTCAAAGCTGTCCAGTATCACCTGTAAAGAAATAATATGAGAAAGTTATTATCTCTTATATTACTTTCTTGTTCTTTTATGCTACAGTCTCATCAGTTACCTATTGATTTCTGGATCTCAAATAATGTTGAACCGGAAGCAAAGGAACTGAATGTAGATATAGAACAGTTTGGTGTGTTAGATGTACCCTATGGTACCTATAGACTGGTTACAAACAATGGTAAAAGCAACAAGTATGTAAAACTTGTGTTTAATTCTCAAATACGTCAAGTATGTAAGGATTGGACTTGTTTTTATGCTGCTGATGGTCAAGGTGGATTCATGCGTATAGCATGTATCGATATAAACACTGGTGATCATGATATAAGCATATCTCTCTAAATTTGGTTTTTTCCTTGGTAGTATGTACCGGAAGTATTTGCTTATTAGTACTTCCGGTACTTGTTTTTACTACTTGCCTAACTTTTCAATCAATAAGTTTTTCATCATTTTAGTCTGTTTTAACTTCGCGCAAGGACGAGCTGGGATGACCATTGGTTTTTTTGTTGACGGATTAAATGCGTTTCGTTCTTTTCTGTACTGAATTGATAGTGTTCCAAGTTTTCCAAACATAACTTTATTATCTCTTGATAACTCTTCTATGATAATATTAGAAAGTACATCTACAACAAAGTTTGCATCCGCGTGTGTACATTCAGCAATCTCTCTAAATCTATCGCACAACTGTTTCTTGTTCAGCGTCATCTTCTTTCCTCTCATACTTTTGTTCCTCAAGCATGTATCTCAACAAAGCTCGAGTGACATATCGCGTTAATGTAATATTTTTTCTTTTAGCCAATTTCCATAATTGCCTGTGAACTTCTTTTGGAATATCTACCGATAGTCTTTGTCTCATACTCATATCCGCTCCTATAGTATCAATTCGAACCAAACATGTACAAGAATATTTTTATTCTCTAGCATCATTTTATATTTATTTACTAAATTGGTTTCATATATATCTCTTTTTCATAAGGAAAATTATGGCTTCAAATCAATTTGGAAATAACAAAGCGTATGGTTTGCAAAATCCATTACAACAATTAGCTCCAGAACCTATTATAGCATTACGTAACCCTACAGCTGCTGATAAAGCAGAGATTTCTACATTATGGATTAATACTGCTACAAATACATACTATATATTAACATCTGCTCAAACATGGACAGCTCAATCAGCAGGCTCTACTGTTGTTGCGACACTTGATGTTACAGGTAACTCAGGAACAGTTTTAACGGTTGCTTCAGGTGGTAACACATCTCTTGGTGGTAATCTTGCTGTAGCAGGAAACTCAGTTCTATCTGGTAGTTTAACTGTTTCTGGTACAACAACTCTTAATGGTGCGTTTGATTTCAGTTCAGCATCATCTATCCAATTAGTGTCAACAGACAATACTTCAGGTGCTATAACTATTCAGGCTGATGGTGGAACTTCAGAATCTGTTATTATTCAGTCTTTGCTTGGAACTGGCGCAGAGTCTATTTATCTTAATTCTGTTTCAGGCGGAGTTGTTCTTGAAGCTTCAAATAGCACATCAGCAAACTCTATTGAATTGCTATCAGATGCAGGCGGAGTTGGAATCAGTGCAGCTTTAACTTCAACTATTGCAGTTACAGGTGCTAGTCAAAATCTTGTATTGAATGCTACAGGCGGTTCAATCTTGGCAACAGCAACTTATTCTGGTGCTGGTGCGGTGACGATTCAGGCTACTGGAACTTTAGGTACAGTGCTTATTGGTGGAACAAATGGTATCGTTGCATCGACAACTAATGCTGTAATTTCACTTCAGCCAGGAACAGGTGCTCTTAACTTAGCAACTGGTGCTGCTGCTAATACAACAACTATCGGTAACGTTACTGGTGCAACAGCGGTTAATATTAACACAGGAACAGGTGGACATACTGTTGCTACAACTAATGGCGTATTTACGGTAACAACCGGTACAGGTGCAATTAATCTTGGTGCTGATGCTCATGCTAAGACTATTACTATTGGTAACATTACTGGTGCTACTGCTGTTAACATAAACACAGGAACTAGTGGTTCAACTATCACAACAACAAACGGTATATTTACAGTTATTTCAGGCACAGGTTCAATTTCAATCGGTAATGATGCTGCAGCTAAATCAATTATTATTGGTAATAATACAGGCGCAACATCTCTTGAATTGGAGTCAGGTACAGGCGGATTAAATATCGGTACAGCTGCATCTGCTCAAACTGTTACTATTGGTAACGTAACTGGTGCAACAGCAGTTGATATTAATGCTGGTACAGGTGGATTTGCAGTCGTAACTACAGGAGCTGGAACTTTAAATCTTACTTCAGGATCAACAACAGCTATTACAGGTGCTGGTGCAACTTCAATCAATTCAACTGGCGGAGCTATTAACGTCGGTAATGGTGCTAATGCATTTGGTATCAACATTGGTACAGGCGCAGCGGCTCGTGCAATCGTTATTGGTAACAATACAGGTGCAACTTCTGTTTCTATCCAAGCTGGTACTGCAGGAGCAGGTGCTATCAATATTGGTACAACTGCAAACGCTGTGGTTACAACTATTGGTAATACTACTGGTGCTTCAGGTGCTGCAATCTATGGTGGAACAGCTGGTATTGTTATAGAAGCAACTGGTGGTGATATTTCTGTTGTTAGTAACCATACAACAGCAGCGGCTTTCAGTGCAACTAACAATGCTTTAGTTGGAACAGTTACTTTAACAGGTCAAACACTTGCAAACTCAGCTACTCAAGCAATCACTATAACTAATAGTAATATTACAACTTCGAATGCTGTCTTGTTGAGCCTTTCTAACTTGAACGTATCAACAAATGGTGCATATCTAAGAATAAACGGTGTTATTCAGGCTTCTGGATCAATCGTTATCAATGTGGTTAACAACTCTGGAGCTACACTTGCATCAACCGATACAATCATCATCGGATTCCAAGTACTTGGTTAATAGGTTTATACGGGGGCTTAAAGCCCCCATTTTAGATTGGAGATATTATGTCGAATAAATTTGCCGTTAAGGCATGGGCTGAACCCTTACGTACCGTTGCATTTGGATCTTTAACCGGTTCTTTAGCTGCTATTGGTTTGCCGCTTGCAAATCCTGCTCGAGTTATGTTTGTAACCAATGGTACTGATGCAAACGTAGATATTAGTCTTGATGGTGTGCACAACATGTTCTGTTTACTTCCAGGAAGTTCATTAACTCTTGATTTAACAACTAATAAATCAAATGACGAAGGGCTTTTCTTTGCTATAGGAACACAGATATATGTTGCTTATGAATCTGTAGTTCCAACAGTTGGTAATGTGTATTTGAGTATTGTATATGGTACAACTGGAACAACTCTTTAAGGAGATAGAATGTCACATATAAATAATGCTGCTGGTGGTGGAAGTCCAGTTCCAGGAACAATTATATTAAATTACACCTATGTAGATGCTGCTATGTCTCCATATACAGTATTGCCAACCGACGACTTTATTGGTGCTGATTCTAGCACGGGTGAGATCTTTATATTGTTACCAAATGCACCACAAGTTGGAAGAACGTATATTGTTAAGGATATAGGAAACGACGCTCAAATAAACAATATCTTTGTTTCAACTGTCAGTGGCTTGGACCTCATTGATGGTTCTATAACTACCACTATGAATACTGATCTTGAGTCGCTTCAATTCTTGTATGCTGGTGGCAGTCGTTATTACATTTATTAAAGGAATAAAATATGGCATATAAGCAACTTAGTCCACTTCCTGTTGAACAGGGTGGAACCAATACCAGCTCGTTTCCGTTTGATCACGGTGTTTTGGTATTTGAAGCTGGACAACAGATAAGTATAAATCCAAGTATTAATGGTTATGTTCTTACTTCAAATGGGCCTGCTTTACCCCCTACATTTCAGGCTATAGATGCTCATGGAGCACTTGTTGAGATGACAGCTGATACAGGAAGTGCGGTACCATTAGTAGGTGTTATAGATCTTGCTGGTGGTTCTAATATCAATACTTCAGCAACTGGAAACACAGTTACTGTTAACCTTGACAATACAATATCAGTTTCTGGATCTATAACTGCTGGAACTGGTTTAAACGCTACTACTGGTGGTGCAAATATTGTAGGCAACGTACATATAAATAACACCTCGGGTAATGTTGGTGTTTTTGCTGTAGGTAATAGCTCTAGTGGCGCAGTCGAGATTGTTTCTGGAACAGCATCTTCGATTAATATTCTGGCTGGTGATGGTCTTAATATATCTTCGGGAAATGGTACTGGGACCGGTTCTATATATATGTATACGGCTGGAGCTACAGGAACCATTCAGATAGATACAAGTGCTGGATCAGGCGATCTGTATCTTAGCACTGCTGGTTCAAGTGTGGATATTGGTTCTGATGTTACTATTACGGTATCAGGAAGTCTGCTTTTACCATCATTTACAAGTTATGGCGCTCTTGTATCAGATACATTGGGAACTATTACTGATGCTGCTTCTACAGCAGGTTATGTATTAACTGGAAATAGTGGTGCAGCTCCATCTTTCCAAGCACTTCCTTCAACTCCTGCATATATAACATGGGTTGATCAAACAATTACACCATTAATAATGGCACCTAATCATGGTTATGTTATGGATGATGGCATTAATTTAATTACAGCGACTCTTCCAGTTGCTGCAATTTTAGGTAGTACATTTACCATACAAGGATTCGGTTCAGGATTGTTTACTATAGCTCAAAATCTTGGTCAAACGATTCACTTTGGTGCCATAAGTACAACTACGGGAATAGGTGGCTCATTATCTTCAAATGGTCAATATGATTCTGTGACATTAGTGTGTGTTAAAACTAATACCGACTTTGCTGTTATGGCTTCAGTTGG